>Ga0074195_1000613_pt1 | contig 64796 bp, 48 predicted proteins | sample EPASupsiteHSE623_FD_64525 | JGI IMG/M metagenome (GOLD analysis project Ga0074195, IMG submission 64525) | Bioremediated contaminated groundwater from EPA Superfund site, New Mexico - Sample HSE6-23 | ecosystem: Environmental > Aquatic > Deep subsurface > Groundwater > Contaminated ...
TCCGCGTCAAGCGACGTCGCGGTCGGGGCAAGACAGTCGACTTCGGAAGGCAGATTGTCGTCACTCCGGCCCCAATGCCAGAGCGGCAGCAGATGCACTGCGGGGCTTAATTCATGGGTATTGAACTTCAGAGGGTCGAACTCCCGGAAGTTGGAGTTGTGCTTCGGATGGAATCGCTCCGCCTCGTACCGGACTCTTCTCGCGCGCCTCAGGAGCTGTGTCTGGTCCGGGCTGACGTGAACTCCGCCCAAGGCAACCACGTTCGGGAAGCCGGCCTGCCGCAGCTTCATCACGGACCACGGACCTTCCACCACAAGGCCCTCTTCCAGTTCAGGTTGGACGCGGTGCCAGTTCCAGAGGAGCTGGACTTCGGGAAGGCTGGCGGCCACTTCCACTTGCCCCACCGCAGGATCTCCGCCTGGTCCAACCTCCGGCCAGCGTAGCCGCGATGGGCTTGCCTTGCAGGTCGTGAAGGCGCACCGCCACCGTGCCGCCCAGAAAGCCTCCGCCAGACCAGGAGCCGGCCTCGAACAGAAGGAGGTTATCCTCGCGAATGTGCAGGTTCCAGAAGAACGAATGTGAGAGATCCCCCATCAGGAGACATCCTGAGTGGAACGGAGCCGACCGCATTACTCAGAAAACCTCATCAGAAGAGAATCCAGCTCACCCGTCTTTCGCGATGGAAATTGCCTAGATGTGTCAGGATGTGGCTGGTTTGCCACGCGGGTTACGCCAGGGTTACTCGCAAGAGTGGCAAGCCCGCCACGATTTGTCCGGTTCCTCGTCCATCCCGAGAGACGGATCCCTGTTCGGCCATGATTCTTTCTTCAAGTCTCCCATACCCGGTAACGAACGCAGGTCGCCCCGGGGTTCACCCAAACGAGATCCAGGCTCACGGTCTCGTCTTGGACTCCGTCTTCTCTGGGAGTCGAGTCGAACATCCTCGCCCTCGCCTTCAGGCGGACGCCGACGGTCGTGGCGCCGATCGTCTCCTTGAGGGTCTCCAGGGATGCCGGCAGGGAAGCGAGACGCTCGGCCTGGACGACTACAAAGGTCTTCAATTCAGCGGTTTAATGTACTCGCCATCGACGAGCTTCCCGAAGAGGTGTTTGAAATCGTTATCGCACGTGAGCAGGTAGGCACACGCTGCCCGCGCACTTGCGGCGATCCAAAGGTCGTTCTTCCCCATCGTGATGGAACCTGGCGGGTGCTCGCATGAGAAGAGGTCGATCTCTACGTAGGCTTCGATCACCTTCGGGTGATTGATGTCGACACACACCAGATTGTTCAGCATGGTCTCGATCGACGTGCGCTTGTCCTGGCCCCAACTGTTCCTCCTGGCCAGAACCCAGATCTCGCCGTGGGTGACCACGCTGACCAGCGGCCGAAGCTTGGCCGAGCTGAGCCCGAAGGTCTGATCGATGTGTCGGCCGAGATCGTTCCCGCGAATCAGGGCCAGCAGAACGCCTGTGTCCAGGAGGTAGAGGCGATCGCTCATTCGAGCTCACGCAGGATCCGCTGCAGCTCTTGGTCGCTCTCATCACCGGGCCAGGTGCCGAAGAACGCACCGACACCGGTCCCCCCATCCTGGGGCACGAGGGTCGCAACGGGACTCGACCGGAGTGGCTGCATACGGGGGGCTCTCTGCCACAGCTGATCCGCCGTACCGGCGGGAGCTATGTCCTCCACATCGACGACCAGCAGCCGGCCCGACGGGCGAAACTGGGCCATCCCAGAGATCACGACCTGTTGTCCGAACAGCTTTGAGAGCAAGTCCGGGTCGACCGCCTCCAGCCGGGCAGGCACGCTGGTCTTGTTGGGCAATCTCAGGACGATGTCCGGACGGGTCGCACTGATGGTGTCGAGCAGCCCGGACAAACGGACGGCACGTGGCTCTGGGGTCTCGTCCCGTAGCCTCTCGATCTTGGAGACGTCCTGGTTGCGGATCACCACGGGCCTCCGGGCTCGGGTGACTCCGTCCAGGCGGATGCCCTCGAACCGGGGGCCCGATACCTTCGCAAAGCGGATACAGGTATCCAGGAGGTTCCGGTCCGCGAGGAGATCCTCGGTGGAGTCGGAGACGGTCCGGTCCAGTACCTCGGCGAAGAAGTCCACGGAGGTCTGCGAGACATCCAGTGGGCGGCCCGCCTCGCCGAATAGGATGAGCTGGGTAGAGGCGTCAAAGCGATCAGGCACGGCCTCCTGGAGCGTGGGGGCTTCGACGCATACCTCGACCGACCCGGACTTGAGGCCGGTGACCTCGATGCGACAAGCCGCGTCCAGCCACCCAGGGCGGGGGCCTTTCCGGACGCTTTCACCCTCGACGTAAAGCCGCGTGGCTCGCTGGGCACCCTCGATCAGCGCCAGGATTGCTTCTGCGAGGATATCGCCGGCAATGCGGAGCTCGCCGCCCGTTTCCCCGACCAGCGAGATCGTGTGCTTTTTCATGATGAGCTGCGAAGCCTAAACGAGTGGGTGGCGCTCGACTCACGACCCTTCGCGTCCGAGAAGCGCCAATCCGATTCCCTACGGCAGCGGCCTCCAAGGGCTGGCTCGTCACCCCAACCGACTTCTCCGCCATTATACCTCGGAAACCCTGCCGGGCCGTCGGCCCCGAGACTACTTGTCGGCCATAGCGGCGTCTCCCTTGGTCTGGTTTTCCAGAGTATAGCGTCCGGCAAGGTGGGATGGCCGTCGGGAACTGGGTCCGGGCAACGATTCCGTGACTCCCGGCTCGCCCCTATCGCGCATTCTCATCCCCGCCCCCCGTCCGGAAAGCCTTCACCGCCATCAACCTGCACAGCCCAAGCCGACCTCCAAGACCTCGATCTCCCCGCCAGACCGGAAGGTCGATGATAGGCTCAAGTTGAGATCGCAAGACAAAGAGAGACCCCTCGCCCGCAGGTTCTACTGGCGATCGGCGGTCACTCGAGATGCTCGTGCCGTCGGAGCGCCTTCGTCTCCCCCCTTCTCTTCCCAGGGCGTGATCCTTGATCCCCCTCATCTCCGGCGCTAAGATGGCTCCGTCGGCGCCTGGGGGGATCGAGGGGGAAACCCGTTCCTTAGCGCCTCCTTCGAGCGGGCAGCCACCCCGATCAACCTGGAGGCCGCCATGACCACCACCTTTCATTGGGATCCCCCGGAACAGGGCCAGTTGGTCAACGTTCGACAACGCCAGTGGATCGTCTCCGAGGTGGCCAGAAGTACGCTCGACGAGCGTCCTCTCCGTGCGTCTACCCCGCCACAACATCTGATCACCCTGGCTTCCGTCGAGGACGACGCTCTGGGAGAAGAACTCCAGGTTATCTGGGAGCTGGAACCCGGCGCCAAAGCCATCGAAAAATCCCCACTTCCTGAACCCACGGGGTTCGATGCCCCTGACCGGCTCGATGCGTTTCTGGACGCTGTTCGATGGGGAGCTGCGTCCACGGCCGACATCAGAAACGTCCAATCTCCCTTCCGATCGGGCATCGAAATCGAGGACTACCAGCTCGATCCGGTCGTTCGAGCGATCCAGATGCCACGAGTGAGCCTCCTGATCGCCGATGATGTCGGACTTGGAAAGACCATAGAAGCCGGGATGACCGTCTCGGAGCTGATCATCCGGCATCGTGCGAGACGAATCCTTGTTGTCTGCCCGTCATCCCTCCAGGTTCAGTGGCGAGACCAGATGCGGGACAAGTTCGGTCTCGATTTCCGAATCGTTGATAGCGTCCTGATGAAGGAGTTGAGGCGGAGCCGGGGCATCCACGTGAACCCCTGGACCCACTTCCCCCGTCTCATCACCTCCATCGATTTCCTCAAGAGAGAACGACCTCTCCGGCTCTTCCGTGAGACCCTGCCCGCCGAAGGCGAATCGGTCTATCCCCGCCGGTACGACGTGATGATCCTCGACGAAGCGCATAACTGCGCTCCATCAGGGCGTGGCAAGTACGCCACCGACTCTCTCCGAACAGAGGCGATTCGGCTCCTGGCCCCACATTTTGAACACAAACTGTTTCTCACGGCCACCCCCCACAACGGGTACTCCGAGAGCTTCACCGCCATGCTCGAACTTCTCGACAACCAGAGGTTCGCCCGAGGGATGGATACGACCAGCAAGGAGTTCTTCCGCCAGCGGGATGCCGTGATGGTTCGCCGTCTCAAATCAGAACTCCCTCCCAAGGATTTCGGAGAGCCTCGCTTCCCCGCACGAACGCTGGAGGCCCTGGAAGTCGACTATCCTCAGGACGAAAGTCGTATCCACAAGGCCCTCAAGAGATACTCCGAGCTACGGCAATCCAAGGCCGAGGATCATGCGGAAAAGTTCGCCACCGACTTCGTTCTCCTGACGCTCAAGAAAAGGCTATTTTCCAGCCCTGCCGCCTTTCTTCGGACCCTGGAACAGCACGAAACAACGATCAGGACCGCCAAGAAGCGGAAAGTGGTCTCCAGACCGACTCAAGGTGTTCTCCAGCGTCAAATCGATCGAGCTGAGGAGGACTACTCCGTCGATGATGACGCAGAAGAAGCGATGCACGATGCTGTCGATTCTGCCGGTCTGCTGTTCAAGGAGTCGAGCGACGAGGAACTCTCGCAGCTCAAGGAGATGAAAGAGTGGGCCAGTAGTGCCACATCTCAACTCGACGCCAAGGCCAAGGGACTCGTTCGGTGGCTCCACCAGAACATCCGGCCTGGAGGGAAATGGGCCAGCGAGCGAGTGATCATCTTCACGGAGTATCGAGCCACGCAGAACTGGCTCCAGGGCGTTCTTGCAGCCGAGGGTCTGACCGCCAACGATCGTTTGCTCACGATGTACGGCGGGATGGACAAGGATGATCGGGAACGCATCAAAGCGGCCTTCCAGGCCGATCCAACTCGAAGCAACGTACGGATCCTTCTGGCTACCGATGCGGCTTCCGAGGGAATTGACCTCCAAAACCATTGCCATCGGCTGATCCATTACGAGATCCCCTGGAACCCGACTCGGCTGGAACAGCGTAATGGCCGTATCGATCGGCACGGACAAAAAGCGAAGAAAGTCCTGATCTATCACTTCGTCGGCAAGGGCTACAACGACCGAGAAAAGCAGAGGGTCGAGCCAACCGTTGGAGATCTGGAGGCTGACCTCGAATTCTTGATGCGAGCCGTTCGGAAGATTGAATCGATCCGAGAGGATCTCGGTAAGGTTGGCCCTGTCATCGCCGAACAGGTCGAGAAGGCCATGCTCGGTCGCCGATCACGGCTGGACACGACCCAAGCAGAAGCCGATTCCGCACCGGTCCGAAAGTTGATGAAATTCGAGCGTGATCTCGACAAACAGATCAAACAGCTCATGGACCAGCTGGACGAGACGAAGAGAGAGCTTCGCCTGTCTCCCGAAAATATCCAGAAGGTCGTCGAAATCGGCCTTCAACTCGCGGGCCAGCCTCCGCTGATACCAGCGAAACTCCCTGGTATCTGGCCGGATCCAAACAGATCGTCTTGCCCCGTGTTCAACCTCCCTGCTTTGAGCGGAAGCTGGGAGCAGTGTGTCGAGGGTCTCTACGACCCGTTCGAGCGAGAGAAGATGCGTCCGTTCGTCTTTGACCACAATCTGGCCAAAGGCCGTGATGATGTGGTTCTCGTCCATCTGAACCATCGGCTGGTACAGATGAGCCTACGGCTCTTACGAGCCGAGGTGTGGTCGATGGAGGGTCGAAAGAAGCTCCATCGGATCACGGCACGTGTCGTTCCTGACCTTTCGCTACCCCATCCGGCGGTCGTTGTTCACGGCCGCCTTGTTGTTGTTGGCGGAGACTGCCACAGACTCCACGAGGAGATTCTCACGGCCGGTGGAACCATCCGTGAGGGGAAGTTCTCTCGATTCGGCACAATAAAAGAAATGGAGATCGCTCTCTCTGCCATGACCAACCAGGAGCCTTCCGAGAGCGTCAAGGAGAGGCTGTTGACCTTCTGGCCGAAGGTCTCCGATGCACTGAAACAGGCTCTCGAATTGCGGATGGGAGACCGCATCAACGGTCTCAAGAAGGCCTTGTCCGAGAGGGCTGCCAAGGAAGCTCTGGACATCACGACCATTCTGAACGAACTGAAAACGGCGATTTCAAAACAACTCGGCGATAGCAGTTACCAGCAACTCTTGCCGATGTTCTCCACCCCGGAACAGGAACAGTTCCTCCGGAACAGAGACGCTCTGGCTCGCAGAATACAGGAAATCCCGAAGGAGATCGAAACCGAGACGGCAGAGATCACAAAACGATTTGCCAATCCGGAGCCGAGGTTGTTTCCGGTGGCCGTGACGTTCTTGGTCCCGCAGAAGATGGCTCGTTGAGGTTGAATAATGGCATTCGCAAAGCACCACACAGAATGGCAAGGTCTCATCGAGGTCTCTGGCCCGTTTCTGACGATGCCCATCCTGGAGCGTGTCTTTCCTCAAGGGCTGGACGCTCACGATCCGGAACACTTCCGAGTCCTTCGATCAGCCTACGAGGAATGGAAGGATAGTAGCGAGGGCAGTCGGCCCAACCCTGCCATCCACAGGGCTTGGATCGACTTTGTTTTCAAGCAGACTCTCGGATTGCCAGACGATGTGCTGGCCGAAGGACAGGCCATTCCACAAGCCCTCAAGGCCACGATGTCTGTGCAGGGAGAAATTCTTCGTCCGGATCTGATCGTGAAGAATCCGGAGGGAGGACCCAGTGCGGGAAAGCCCAGACTCCTGATCACGATCTGTCCAGTCGAGCAGAATCTGGACAAGGCCGTTCCTGGACGACACTGGAACGCACCCCCGGCCACTCGGATGATGGAACTGCTCCATGCCACCGACGTCCGTCTCGGGCTGGTGACCAACGGCGAGCGTTGGATGCTGGTGGACGCTCCTCGTGGAGAAACAACCGGTTTTGCCTCATGGCGAGCGGACCTCTGGTTCGAGGAACAGATCACTCTTCGAGCATTCCGCAGCCTTCTCGGGGTTCATCGTTTCTTCTCTGCCCCTGATAACGAGACTCTCGAAGCCATGCTCTCCGAGAGTGCCAAGAATCAACAGGAGGTCACCGACCAGCTCGGCCTCCAGGTTCGTCGATCGGTCGAAGTCTTGATTCAGTCTCTCGATCGAGCGGATCAGGATCACGGAAGAGAACTCCTGTCTGATGTCTTTGAGGCTGTTCTCTACGAGGCAGCTCTCACCGTGATGATGCGGCTTGTTTTTCTTTTCTCCGCAGAAGAGAAGGAACTGCTCCTCCTTGGCGATCCTCTCTACGACGAGCATTATGCCGTATCGACCCTTGTGGCTCAGCTGCAAGACCTTGCGGACCAGCACGGTGAGGAAGTCCTCGAACGACGATTTGACGCCTGGGTCCGGCTCCTCTCGACGTTCCGAGCCGTCTACGGTGGGGTCACTCACGAGAGGATGAAGCTCCTGGCCTACTCCGGAAGGCTGTTTGATCCTGATCGCTTTCCCTTTCTGGAAGGACGGAAGAAGGAAACGAAGTGGAGAGATACGGCCGCAACGCCTCTTCCAGTCAACAACAGAACCGTGCTGCACCTGCTCCGATCACTCCAGTACCTGGAATTGCACGGCGAGGCTCGGAGGCTCAGCTTCCGATCGCTCGATATTGAGCAGATCGGCCACGTTTACGAGGGATTGCTCGACCACACCGCCATAAGGGCTGTCGAGCCTTTTCTGGGCTTGAAAGGTGCCAAGGGTCTGGAGCCGGAGACTCTTCTCAGCAAGCTGGAGAGTTTCGCCAACAAGGGTCAGGCTGACCTCTTGGCTTTTCTCAAGGAGGAGACCGGAAAGTCGGAGAGCAGCCTGGAGAAGGCACTGGCATCTCCGATGGAAGGGGACGATGTCAAAAGGCTCCGTGCGGTCTGTGGGAACGATGAGGAGCTGTTCGATCGAATTCTGCCTTTCTCGGGTCTTGTGCGGGATGATACGTTCGATCGTCCGATCGTCATCCGCAAGGGAAGCGTCTTCGTCACGGAAGGGACGGACCGAAGATCGAGTGGGACGCACTACACGCCTCGCAGTCTGACCGAGCCGATCGTTCGGTACACCCTTGAACCTCTGGTCTACATCGGACCGAGTGAAGGCAAGCCCGAGAACGAATGGACGCTCCGATCGGCCAAAGAACTGCTCGATCTCAAGATCTGCGACATGGCCTGTGGATCAGGAGCGTTTCTCGTTCAGGCCTGTCGGTATATGTCGGAGCTACTCGTTCAGGCTTGGGAAAATGCGGAAAAGAAGCACCATGGGGTTCCTGGGATTACTCCAGAAGGAGGAGTCTCATCCGGAACTCCCGACGAACAGTTGATTCCGAGAGAGACAGAAGAGCGGCTCGTCCTCGCACGTCGGCTGGTAGCCGAGAGATGCCTCTACGGAGTCGACAAGAACCCGCTGGCCGTCGAGATGGCGAAGCTCTCCCTGTGGCTCATCACGCTCGACAAGAATCGGCCGTTCACCTTCCTGGACCATGCGATTCGGCCAGGAGACTCGCTTTTGGGTGTCACAGATACTGCTCAGGTCGAGAACTTCCACCTCGATTCGAAGCGGGGTCACGATCTTCACGAGGGCGTCTTGGACATACGGCCCATGTGCCGAGCGATGATCGATCGATCAAAAACTCTACGATGCAAACTGGAGAGCTTCTCCGTCAGGGACGTGAGGGATTCCGAGGAGAAGGCACGACTCCTCGGAGAATCCCAGCAGGCCTTGCGAGAAGTGAGGGTCCTGGCGGACATCGTGGTTGGCGTTGGACTGGCCACTGCTGGGAAGGGAGAAGCAGCGTACGACAGCGAGATCAAGGAGTGGGCTTCACGGATTCATGGGGCGCTGACCCAGAACGAGAACTCGGAAGGCCGAAGGGCCGCCTTTGAGCAGTTCAGGAAAGATGCTCTGGAGCTTCTCGATACGGGCTTGCCGGCGGGACAGGCGCCGAGAAGACCGCTTCATTGGTCACTTGAGTTCCCAGAGGTAATGGGGGAACGAGGTGGAGTCGATGCTCTCATCGGCAACCCTCCGTTCATGGGAGGAAGGTACATTCGGGGCAGCCACGGACTGGAATACCTCAACTATCTCAAGAACTTCGTCTCGCCCTCCCAGAAGGGAAATGCAGACCTCATCGCCTACTTCCTTGTTCGGGCCACAGCCCTGCTAGGGCAAAAGGCCACCACAGGATTTGTTGGCACAAAGACAGTAACTCAGGGCGACACTCTTGAGGTGGGCCTCAATCAGGTGGTAGCAGACGGGACGTTCATTTACCGGGCATTCACGTCAAAGAGGTGGCCCGGTTCTGCCTCGGTCCTCTATGTCGAGGTTCATTGGACCCGTCATGCAAAGTGGTTGGGGAAGAAGACTCTGGACGACATCCCTGTCGATCACGTAAGTCCACGCTTGACTTCTCGGGCGACTGTCCGGCCTTGCACGATTTGCCAAGAGGTTCGATCCTATCAAGGTTCTTACATCCATGGCCAGGGCTTCTTGCTGACCCCACATGACAAAAATCAGATCATCCACAACGACCCACGCAGCCAAGAAGTCATCTTCCCTTGCCTCACGGGAAGTGAGTTCAACTCAGAACCCTCGATGCATGGAGATCGTTTTGTGGTCTATTTCGGTGACATGACGGAGGAACAGGCCCGAAAGTACGCTGGAGCCTGGAGACATGTCGAACAGAATGTCAAGGCGGAGCGACTTCAGTACACAGGAAGAGGATACTCGCTGGCTCGGTACTGGTGGCGTTTCAAGTTCCCGACGGTCCCGCTTTACCAAGCCATCTGGAAGACAGAGCATGTACTAGTCTGTCCCGTCGTCACGAAGTACCTGTCCTTTGCCTGGGTACCGAGCCGAGTAGTTCTGCTCAACAAGATGTTCGCTTTCATCGGCGCTGGTCAGTCCCACTTTCACTGCCTTCAATCATCCATATTTGAAGTCTGGGCTCGTGAGTGGTCTGCCAGCCTTGACGAGAGGCTGCAATTTGCGCCTACCGATTGCTTCGACAACTTTCCGTTTCCAAGACTTCAAGCCCTGCAAGAGATGACGTCCGGGTCATATCACGATTGCAGGAGCAGGATCATGGAAACCCGTCAAGAGGGTCTCACCAAAACCTACAACCTGTTCCACGACCCGAAATGTATCTCTGGCGACATCGTCGAGCTGCGCAACCTCCACGAAGACATGGACCGTGCCGTCGCCGCAGCCTACGGCTGGTCCGACCTCGATCTGGGTCACGGCTACCACGAGACGAAGCAGGGCCTTCGCTTCACCATCAGCGAATCGGCCCGCCGTGAAGTCCTTGATCGCCTACTGGAACTGAACCATCAGCGCTATGCCGAAGAGGTCAAACAGGGTCTTCACGACCAGAAAGGCAAGGGAAAGCCGAAGGCGGCTTCGAGCGGTCGTACAGCCAAAGCATCCCAGCCTGCTGAACAGAAGACCCTCTTCGACGTCAAACACGAAGGAGAGGAGCCTGAATCTTCCGACAGCGAAGAGCCTCTCACTGCCGAGTCTGAGCAGGTCGTACAGGATGCCAGTCCCGAGAAGGAAGAACCGTGGCGGGAAGAACCCTCCACTCGTCCGACTCCCATCGAGGAGATCGAGACCAACGACGTGATGGCAGCCTTCCGCCAGGCGACACGTAATCGAGGCTCCCTCGAACGTGACGAGCTGTTGAAAGAAGTCTCGATCATTCTCGGCTACCAGCGTCTCGGACCCAAGATTGATGAAGCCCTCCGAGGACACCTGAGGGCTGCTATTCGTCGTCACATCATCGAGGCGGACGGACCCGGCCTTGTTCGTGCCGGGGCTGCCACGATGGCGGATTACGACCTTGAGGAGCTTCGAGAGTCCTTCCGATCCGTGATGCAGAAGGGTCGTCGCTACGAGCGTGAGGACATCATCCTGACCCTGGCCCATTATCTCGGTTTCGCCCGGGTCACAGACTCCAGCCGAGACCCGATCAAATCCGCCATCAACAGCGCCATCCGTCAGGGCATTCTTGGCTACGAGGGAAGCGTCATCTGGAGGAAGGAATGATCGTGCACGGTATCCCATCCCCGATGAAAGGGTCGACGGACGCTCATCAGCGTGTGGTATCTCCTCTGGATGCCTACTCCAGGGCGTTCTCCCCGGAGAGTACAGCCGGACGACAGCACGGAGGGATGAACATGGTCCGATCCAGAAGGCTGTTTGAAACGATCCTCCGTGGAACCTCCGATGCTGCGATTCCTTTCCATGGGCTATGCCAGCTCATGAATAGGCTTGGGTTCAAGGAACGGATTCGAGGCAGTCATCACATCTTCGTCCGGCCGGACATCGAGGAGATTCTGAACTTTCAGCCCAAGGGGTCCTTGGCAAAACCTTATCAAGTCAAACTGCTCAGAGCCGTCATCCTCAAATATCGCCTGACCGGGGAGGTGGAGAAATGAAGCGGAAGATTCGCTACGAAGTGATCATCTTCTGGAGCAAAGACGACCAAGCGTTCATCGCTGAGGTTCCGGAGTTGCCAGGCTGTGCTGCCGATGGACGCACGTACGTCGAGGCTCTCAAGAACGTCGAGGTTGTCATCAACGAATGGATCGAGACGGCAAGGGAAGAAGGTCGAGCGATCCCTGAGCCGAAGGGTCGATTGATGTTTGCGTAGGGTCTGTTTCGATACGAGAGGCTGATGCGCAACCCATCCTGGAGAATGAAATGACGAGCGTCTTGCAAGGTGTCCCATCCCCGATGAAGATCCGGGACGAACTGGAACAGATGGTGTTCAACGACCTTCTCGGTCCTGTTGCTGGCCCCGAAGAAGAGGTCGACGAGCCGAGTGTTCGGGATCGTTACCTCGTCGGGATGCTCGCCACAAAGGAGCAGGGACTCTCGCCAGAGGAGAATGAGGAGCCTGCCCAAGGCGGAAGCTGCACGGTCGAGGATGGAAAGACAGAATCGTCGGCTCTTCCGGCCAGATCGATGTTCCCCTCCTCTCTCGGGATGACCTTCTGTGTCGACCTCAATGCCCAGGCTCTCCAGATCACGGCCCGTTGGGGCCAATACCTCCGGGAGCGAAGCGCCACCCTCACGACTCCCAACGGCGAAAAGAAGATGGTCTGGAAGCGCTATCAACGAGGCGCTCGATCCACAGCCATCCCTCTCAAGGCCTGCAAACTCAAGTGGATACCAGATGAGGAGCTTTCTGAGGTTGAAGTCCAGGGAATGGTCCGTAAGCGTGAGCATTCCTGGGCCATTACCCTATTTCTGGTCAATGGTCAGAGGGATCCGAAGAAGAGCCGAGATGAGGCATGGCTCTTCCAGCCAGAGTTGATCGTTGAGTCCCCTGACGGAAAACCCATATTTCATAGCCGCCCGCAGTCTCGTGATCCCGGCAAGAGCGATCCTGCCACGTTTGCTGAGGATCTGGAGATGGCGATGCTCTATCGCCACGAGGTTGAATTCGGTGTGGGTCACGGGGTGAGCATCCACGTTGAATGCCCTGAGGGCGTTCCTGATCGAGCGATCCGCCTGTCAACCAAGGTCATCCCAACCTATGAGGTTCCTCGAACGACACCTCCTACCACGGAAGATTGGCACAAACTCGACGGCCTGGCCGTGGACATGAAGGAGCTGGGAGAAACACCGACTCCCGAGCTGGCCGAGAAGCTTCGCCCTTTGATGACAGCCTATGAAGCCTGGATCCAGGATCGAGAGGTTGACCTCAAGAAGCCTGACCTTACCCACTACAAAATGTCGGGGCAGGACTCCTTGGATCGGTGCCGCAACGCTCTACGAAGAATTCAGGAAGGTCTCGATCTGATCCAGAAGGACGAAATGGCCGCCGAGGCGTTTCGGTTCGCCAACCAATCGATGTGGCAGCAGAGGATTCATTCCATTATTTCGCAGAAGAAACGTCGTGATGAACCGATCGATGAGCGAGCCATCGACGTGACAGCGAACCGAGCCTGGTATCCCTTCCAGCTTGCCTTCATCCTGTTGAACCTCCCCGGCATCACCCAGCTCGATCATCCGGATCGAACAGGAGAAGACAAGGCGATTGCTGATCTTCTCTGGTTCCCTACAGGTGGCGGAAAAACGGAGGCCTATCTCGGCCTGACGGCCTACACGATGGCCATCAGGAGGCTCCAGGGTGACGTCGAGAATCGTTCCGGAGAGTTCGGTGTCGCTGTCTTGATGCGATATACGCTCCGGCTTCTGACGATCCAGCAGTTTCAGAGAGCAACCACCTTGATTTGCGCCTGCGAGATCATTCGGAGAAACAACGAGAAGAGATGGGGAAGAGAGCCGTTCCGGATCGGTCTCTGGGTTGGACAGAAGACGACTCCCAACACGACCGATCAGGCCGCGGAATCGATCCGGGAGGAGCATGGTGGGAAATTCGGAGGGAAGGGAAGCGGATCTCCAGCCCAGCTCACGCACTGCCCATGGTGCGGATCGAGGATTGATTCCGGCAAGAACATCCAGGTAGAAACGTTCTCCAAAGGGCGATGCCGAACGATTACCTACTGCGGTGACCTTCTCGGTCGGTGTCCGTTCAGCGGAAAGCAATCACCGCAAGAGGGCATTCCGGTTCTTGTGGTCGACGATGAGATCTATCGTCGGCTACCAGCCCTCCTGATCGCCACCGTCGACAAGTTTGCTCAGATGCCCTGGAATGGCAGGGTTCAGATGCTTTTTGGGCAAGTCGAGAGCTACTGCGATCGGCACGGGTTTCGTTCTCCCGAGATTGAAGATTCCGACTCGCATCCAAAAAAAGGAAATCTTCCTCCGGTCAAATCCAGAGACCATCTCACCCTGAGACCGCCGGATCTGATCATCCAGGACGAGCTTCATCTCATCTCTGGCCCTCTCGGAACGCTCGTGGGCCTCTATGAAACGGCGGTCGACAAGCTCTGCTCCTGGAGCGTCAACGGAAAGACGGTACGACCGAAGGTCATCGCCTCCACCGCCACCATTCGGAAAGCCGCTGACCAGGTTCACGCCACGTTCCTTCGCAGGGTGAACGTGTTTCCGCCTCACGGCCTGGATGTGCGAGATAACTTCTTCTCCTTGCAGAGACAACCGAGTGATGAGCTGCCTGGTCGACGGTACGTCGGCATTTTTGCACCAGGGAGAAGACAGAAGGCTGTCTGGATTCGGGTCTATCTCGCTCTTCTCGCCGCTGCCCAGACGCTCTACGAGAAGAAGGGCTACGGCAAGGATGTCGACCCTTGGATGACCGTCGTTGGCTATTTCAACTCGATGCGGGAACTGGGTGGGATGCGACGGCTCGTTGATGACGATGTTCGATCCCGCCTGGGGAGAATGGATCAGAGAGGATTTTCCAAGCGGTCTCTCACCACGATCGATGAGTTGACGTCCAGGAAGGACTCGACCGACATCCCTGAGGTTCTTGATCACCTTGAGGTGGCTTTCGATCCGTATCAGGAGGACAAGCGCAAGGAGATGATCAAGAGGGGGCAGATGAAGGATTTGCCCAAAAGACCCTTGGACGTTCTCCTCGCCACCAACATGGTCTCCGTCGGAGTCGACGTTCAGCGTCTCGGCCTGATGGTTGTGGCGGGGCAACCGAAGACCACGGCCGAGTACATCCAGGCAACGAGCCGTGTCGGCCGTAAGTATCCCGGTTTGGTCTTCAACGTCTGCAACTGGACTCGCCCCCGTGATTTGTCGCACTACGAGACCTTCGAGCATTACCACGCCACCTTCTACAAGCACGTCGAGGCTCTCTCCGTGACACCGTTTGCGGAAGGAGCGTTGAGCAGGGGTTTGACGGCCCTTCTGGTTTCGTGCGTCCGCCTCCAAGGCACGGAATTCAACGCCAACCAGAGAGCCAGCCGGATCGACCGAGACCACCCCTATATCCAGGATGCGATCAAGACGATCGTCAGACGAGCCGAACTGGTCGGAAATCTCGGTGACGCCTTCATCAAGAACCTCAAGACGGAATTGAACGAGCGTGTTGATCAGTGGTGTGAAGAGGCCAGAAATGCCAGTGGCGGTCGAGTTCTTGGTTATGGCGAGAAGCGAGATGGCGTGACCGTGGAGCTGCTTCACAGACCCAGCCTCGATCAGTGGAGCGATTTCACCTGCTTGAACTCACTCCGAGATGTGGAGCCGACCGTTGGGTTGATCTTCCACGATGGGGGCCTCGACGCCGATCCAAACTTCTCTGTCCCTACCAGTGAGGACACCGACTCCGGTGAGGAGGAGGAAGCATGAACACCCTCAATTCCCGGAAGCTCAAAGTCGGCGACATCAGGCCCAGCCAGCTCCTCTACACGTACGGTGTCGGAGCGATGGTCGAACTGCCCAACCTCTCGGTGATGGTCATGGGTTTGGACGACTGGCCTATTGAGCAAGGGGCTTGTGAGATCTCCGAATCACGGCTTCTGAAAGCCGTTCAGTTGGAGCTTGGAGAACAGGTCTCCAAACTCCTCACGCCTCCGGTCACACCGGAATCCACAGGCTGCCAGAGCAACCCCTTTGAAGAAACTGCAAATGTCGGTGTTCCCGTCGCACCTTTCCCGCGCTGGCTTCTCTGCCCCTATTGCCGCCTGCTGGCCCCTATTCAGTCCGGCCTTTTCGATTTGAAGCTCGATCCATACAAGAAGGACAAGAACCGTTACGTCCATCGGATTTGCAGAAAACCCGGTAAACCACCGACGGCCGTACCGGCCCGATTTCTTGTGGCGTGTGATCACGGACACCTGGATGACTTCCCATGGGTCGAGTTCGTACACCAAGAAAACAAGGATTGCCGATACGAACTGCGGCTCAAAGAGCTGGGTGCATCGGGAGAAGTGGCGGAAGTTCAGGTTGAGTGCGTCAAGTGCAACCAGACCCGGCGGATGAGCGATGCCTTCTCCGAGAAAGGAAAGGCCGAGCTGGCGAAATGCAGCAGACGATACCCGCATCTCCGGGTCTACGATGAGAACCGATGCCAGTCTGATCAGAAGGCGATCCTTCTGGGAGCCTCAAATTCTTGGTTTCCCGTCATGCTGTCGACCCTCTCGATTCCATCGACGACCGACAAGCTCGGACAACTTGTCGAGATGAACTGGGCGGATCTTGAGGAGTGCGAAAGTCCTCGTGACGTCAAGCTCATCAGAAAGCACCTCAATGGCTTTTCTTCCTTCACCGACGAGGACATCTTCTCGGCAGTCCAGGATAGAAAAAGTAAATCTGGCAAAGAGGACGGTAACCCCCGAGATTTGAGGGAGCCGGAATGGAAGATCTTCTCAAATCCTGACCCGAAGCTGAACAGCCGTGACTTCAAACTGAGACCGATCGATCCGCCGCCACAGTATCGGCACGTCCTGACCAAGGTTGTCCTGGCCGAGAGGCTTCGAGAAGTTCGCTCTCTTGTTGGTTTCACTCGAATTGAATCCCCAGGGGATTACGCCGAGCTGAACGAGTTTCCGAAAGATCAACGAGTCAAACTCTCTCGTACGGCCCCCAAATGGGTTCCGACCTCAGAAGTCCGGGGCGAAGGCGTATTTCTCCAATTTTCCGAGGATGCGATCCAAGAGTGGCTCAAGAGCACGGCTGCTCGGGATCGGGAGTTCATCGAGGCACACAGACGATGGAGAATTGCCCGACACCTTGATCCTGACCAGGGATATCCGACCATGCGGTACGTGCTGCTGCATTCTCTGTCCCATGCGTTGATTCGCCAGTTCTCGTTGGAATGCGGCTACGCCACGGCAAGCATCAGAGAGAGAATCTACTGTCGGCCCGGTGATGATGGTGAACCGATGGCTGGAATCCTTCTCTACACCGCTGCTCCGGATAGTGAAGGGACTCTGGGTGGTCTCGTGAGCCTCGGGAATCCCGTTTCTCTTGGCCGCCATCTCGATCAGGCTCTGGAATCGATGAAGCTCTGTGCCTCCGATCCTCTCTGCGCCGAGCATCATCCACACCGAGATAGCCTGACTCTTCACGGAGCTGCCTGTCACGCTTGCCTCTTCCTTCCAGAAACCTCGTGCGAAAGAGGAAATAAGTACCTCGACCGGACGGTCCTGGTCTCAACGGTCGAGAACTCAGAACTGGCTTTCTTCCGGAATTTCGCAGAGCCTGACCCCCAGCAACCAGTGACCGTTCATAGCGATGAAACGGTCGGCACCGCAGCAAAGAGGACCGCTGATGGGATCGAGTCGTGAGCATATTGTCTATTTTGGCGGAGGAAGCCGGTCTTCTTGCCAAGGCTCTGCCGTTTCCCGTTGTTGAAGCGTTGGCGAACGACCTCCTCCAGCTCGATCCCTCTGGAATAGCGGGCAGCAGAAGCAGACTCATCGAGAGAATCACCCATCCCCATTACCGGGGCATCGTGGCGAAGTTCTTCGACGCCTGGCGTTTGAAGGCAGCCCAGGTGACGCCGCAGATGATTGCGGCAGCTCTTCTCTCGACCGCCTTTTTGGAGAAGTCTCACCGAGAGGGAGAGTCCGTAGAACTGGTCTGGACTGGACCTGATGTCGGAGCTGGACCTCTACGGCACACCGAGCAAGCCCTTCTTGAGGTGATCTCGAACGCCAATCGACGTCTTACCGTGGTCAGCTACGCCGTCTACAACATCCCCGATATCTGCAAGGCCCTGCTGACGGCCGCCGATCGAGGCGTGGCCATCAACATCGTCGTCGAGAGTCCCGATCGGATCGAGGGCCAGAACGCCTACTCGACTCTCGCCCAGTTCGGGCTCACCGTGACCAAGAGGTGCGGCGTTTACCTGTGGCCGAGCGACAAGAGAGAGGTAGGGGACAACGGCAAGCCGGGGATCTTGCATGTGAAGTGCGCAGTGGCGGATGGCACGATCCTGTTCCTGTCGAGCGCCAACCTCACAGAGCAGGCGTTCAAGATTAACATGGAGCTGGGCCTACTGCTGCGGGGCGGAGACGTCCCGAAGCAGGTGGAATCGCTGTTCGATCGGTTGATCGAGGCGGGGACGTTGGTGAGGGCGTGATGGTGCTCCGGACGGTACCACACGATCAAGGAAAACCTTCGGGTGAAGGAGGTTGGTCGACGGCCAACGGTACATCCTTGGCGTCAACCCGGAGGAGGCACGTCGGGCCGCTTTTTCCGAGTGACGTGGGGAACCTCTCGGCCGTCGTCGGTCTTGTACTTTGGCGTCGCCTCGTCATCTGTGGCGTCGAGCACCACATCCAGATTCTTTCCGAAGACTCCTTGCTTGGCCAGACACTGGATCACCCCGTTCATCATCGCTGCCAGCTTCTCAGGCCCTATCTTCACGATGGCGTCCGAAACCGCCTCGAAAGAGAACGGACCTCGAATCTCAACCGGTCTGGTCCGTCGGCTCAACCCTCTCTTGGTGCTCCCTTCCTGAATCTGCACGGCGTTGAACCCCAGAAGCCCCATCAGCGATTCGTCCGTCAGAAGAACCTCGTACGTGGCCAGCATGCTCTGCACGGCCACCAACGCAGCGCATGATCGTGAACAGGACGAACGTGAGAAACGGGTAGAGAGCGCCTTCCCGGTGATTTGGATCAAGCCCCTCCAGAAGCGGCCACGCCCCGATCTCGCGGATGTAGTGGAACAGTTCGTCGAAAAGTAGTGATCCCATGGAAGAAAGCTCCGTCATGGGAGTCAGGGTACATCCGACTCGACCGGCAACGCGGGGTCCCGCGGTGAGTCGAGTCGTGTGTCTCCGGATCCCCCCATGATGAGCATCTTTCTGGGAACGTTCACCCTGGCGATGGCCGTCCTCTACCTTGAGGTGTTCGCCACTCGCGTCATCGCGTTCGTGGTAGGCACGGAGTTCACCTACACCACGGTCGCCGTGGCCATGCTGGGGATGAGCATGGCCGCCGCGATTGTGAGTCTTCTCCCAGAGCCGCTCGACGCATACAGAGTCCGGCTGTGGGCAGGAGGCCTCTGTCTGGGTGGCTCGATCTCGACCCTGCTGCTCTTCTTCGGGGTAAGATTGATCAAGGGTTGGATGTCCGGTCTCGAGGACGTTGCCATCGACCGGGGTGGTCTGAACGCCCTGGGAGCTGTGATCTGGACCACGGGATGCTGGTGCTCCCCGTTGATCGGTCTGATGCTGAGCGGGGTCTACGTTCTGACGGGCGGGGCCCTCGCACTGATGTTCCGGACGACGTCCGCCCCCTTCCTCTCTCGCCTGTACGCCGTCGACTTGGCCGGGGCCTGTCTGGGCTGTCTCGCGGCCATCGGCCTCCTGGAGTGCGGGGACTACGGACCTCCCCTGGCGGTTGCCACAGGATTGCCTGCGCTGGCCGGAATGGTGTTTCTACCACTTTCGATCCGGACCAGGGCGTTCGGCGTGGGGGCTTGCGCCATCCTCACTCTCTGTGTGGGTGTCGGGCCGATTGCGGCCGCGCTCGAGCCTCGTCCGAACCTGAAACGGCTCGTCCGCAGCTGGGAATGGAAAAAGAGCCGGATCCGCATCCAGGAACTGTGGCACTCCTGGAACTCCTTCGGCCGGATCTCGGCCGTGCGCGTCGTCCCAGAATCCGGGCCGCCCACCCATCTCATGGTCCACGGTAACGGGGAGGGACACGCGAAGATTCCCGCCGTCCATGAGACCTCCGATATGTTCGACATCTCGGTGGCTTGTTCGCCGGCTCAGTCGGTTCTCGTGCTCTTCGCCGGGTGTGGGTGGGACATGTACGCCATCGATCGCCTCGTGGGTGGAAAGGCCTGCATCACCGGCGTCGAGCTGATTCCCCAGACGTACGAGTGGCCCGTCAGCCGTTCGGAGTTCGAGCTTCGCAGGTTCTTTGCGCGTCCAGGGATCCGGATGGAGCTGGCCGAGGCCCGGGAATTCCTTGCCCGGGATCACGCCATCTACGACAGCATCCTCCTCTCGCGCTCTGGCGTGCCGCTGAACTACGTCATCGGCACGGCGCGCCAGCAGGCCGACTATGTCTACACCATCGAGTCGCTCGACTCCATCCTCAACCACCTGAAACCGGGCGGGCAGGTGACCGTTCTCAGCGGCAACAAGATCCGGCTGATCCTTACCTTCAGGGAGCTTCTCCGGCGTAGAGGGTTGATCGACACCCCCCGCTGTTTCGCGGTTCTCAGCGCGAGTGAGCAGGCCGTCGGCAGCTTCTGGGGCGACTTCTACGACCCGCGGATCCTGGTGGTGAAGCCCGCCGGGTTCACCGAAGAGGATGTGCGGAAGCTTGCGAAGCTCCGTCGACTGGTCTACAGACCGGGCGCTTCCGGGTACAATGACAGCGCCTACGCTCCGGCGGTGCTCGACGACGACATCCCCGGCTATCTCGAGGAGCTCCGTACCCATTTCAGCCTCAATCTGGAGCCCACCACAGACGACCGGCCGTATCTGCGCGACATCGTGCCCGCCGGTGTTTACCTGAGCGGTGATTTCTGGAGAGGGTTCCTGAGCCCAAGGAGTTGGAGCTACAGTCACTATCACATCCTGACGCTCCTTGCGTTCTTCGTCCTCTCCACCGGCGCGGCTGAGTTCGACAGCGCTCTTCAACGCGGTCGCGATGAGCTTGCGACCTTCATCCTCCGTCCGCCGGTAATGCGGTCGGGAACCGAAGCCGACTCGTGGTACGCCAGCCGGTAGCTTGGCTCGTGTCTTTGCCCCGCATCGCGGGCACGTCAATTCGTGCAGGAGCCACTCAAACACGTCGGGAAGCACGAAGGGCCATTCCCAGACTTGGTGCGCGTAAGGGTGGGTATCGTCCCCTTCCAGATGAGCCCCGCACCTCCGGCAACTCTTCGGCTTGACTTGCGTGGATTTCCTGACCAGATCGCGGGGGGCCATCTCGCGTGATGGCCTTGATGACCGGGTTGGCCTCCGGACTTCCTACCGTTTCTTCTGGTCGGAAGCCTGCTCCAGCCTCTCGACATCAGCCAGATCCTGAAGTCGACCCGCGGCCCTCTTGTTCGCGACGAGGTGACGCCGGGACAGGACGGATACCGACAGGCCGCAGAACGTCGTCGTCAGGCGCTCCGGCCATGCTTCGGCGAACTCGACCCCGTCGATCGCGGTGATCACGTCGATCCGAATCGGAGGCACGCCAATCTGAAAGATCAGGCCCGGTCTCGCGAGATCCTCTACCGTGAGATCGCGCAGAGAAGCGCCAAAGGCGGCCAGAGCCGCCAGCGTCCGTTCGGCATTGGCTGCGTTCGGGCGCACCCAGACATCGAGATCCTTGGTCGCTCGCACGTGACCGTGGGCGGCAAGTGCATGCGCCCCCACGATGAGGAATTCAACGCCATGAGCGACGAACGTAGCTAACAGATCTCTGAAGTCGGGGCTCATCGGGATCGCCGGAGGTCCAGGCCAGACAGAGTCTCGTGAGGGTCCACACGGCCTCCATGCGCTCCTCGCACGAAAAATCGCTCCATTCATCCACTTCGGGAGGAGGTTTCTCCCCGCCCCGGATGATGCGCGACGTGATTGAACCCTGGCGCACTGACACAAATCCTCCGCTCGCTCATCACCATTCTAACACGTTCAAGGGTCGGTTCGCTTGGGCCTTCAGCGAAGATACCGTTGACTTTAACACCATGACTTCTACTTGCTCCCTTCGGATACTCCACGTGATGGGCGGCGCGCGGCCACACCAGCCTTCGGTTTCCTCGCATCTCGAGGTTGCGCCGATTCAAACGTGTTGGAGACCGAGAACCCCAGCCTCTCCAGAAGCTGACGCGCCTCGCGCACCCGATCGTCGCGGACGATGACCCACCCGGGAGAGATGAGCCCGGCCAGCAACGGCTGGAAGGCCGGACTACCCAAGATGGCATCGCAATCCTGCGATCGCGAAACTCTGAATCAGCGCGAAAACGTCGTCTTCTCGCCCGTCCTCGCGCACCAGAGTGGCCGTCAGCCCCAGCCGGCGGCGGGCCTGCAACCCAGCCGTCACCTGGAACACGGGGGCCGGTAGTCGGTCGACTTCGGGATGGGATCACATGACCGATTCTCGGGTCTCCGTGCGGCTCCGAGCCTGAATACCCACGGCTCCGAGTCGTGTTCCATAGGATGCGACGGAAGGCGAGAGTTGACCTTCGGGCAATCAGTCACTACGATGAAGGGATCACCCTCTCGACCAACGCCCATGGACCACCCACCAAGAGATCGATCGAAGCCCCGCGCCGTTGTCACGTCGAGTGGATCAGAGTCAGCCCGGAGGGGAGGGGCGTCGCCTCTGTTCCGGTGATCCGGCGTCTTCTATGAAATCGATCCCAAACACTGACGCGAACATCGAGGAAGCGAACTCGCCCTCTGACCGCGAGTTGCGTCGAAAAGTCGCACAGTCTCTGGCGATCGTGTCCACGCCAGCGGAAGAGCAGATCGTCCTCAGCCTTCTGGACGACTCCGACCCAATAGTCCTCCGAGGTGCGGTCACGGCCGCTTCGCGATTGCCGGTGGGGTCCGCGCTTCTTTCGAAACTCGAGTCTCTGTGCCACCACCCCGATCCGCTCGTAACGCAAGTGCTGAGTCTCACCCTGGAACGGCTTTTCTCGTCCGCACCTGTTTCACCAACCAGAGGGCGTTTCGGAACGACGCTGAAGTGGGCGATCGGCCTGACAGTGACCTCATCGATACTCATCCTCTGCTGCGCGATGTCAGGTTCTATGAAGGCGATCATCCCTCGTTCGATCTCGGTCGAGAGGCCGGTTCCTCTGGCAGTCTCGTCCAAATCGGCAACGCCAATCGCATTGGGCGTCGCATCTCCATCCACGACACCGCCTCCCGCGATGCTCGGGTACCTCCGCAGCGCGGCCACCTTCTTCGACTACGCGTTCAGCGTCGTCAAGTTCACGACCTGCGGGGCCTGCGGCGAGCTGGTCCGCACCTTTGCCAACAACCTCCTCGCGGGTGAGGTCTCACGAAACGCGGACGGCTCGGTCGTGCGGCTTCTCCCCGCCGCACAGCAGGATGACGGTCGCCGCCTCCCTTGCGTGCTCGTGGGCGATGAAATAGGCACCGCCCAAGGACTGGGCGGCAGACTCCTCTTCGGCGGCACCAGCCTCACCCGTCTCAGCCGCGAGTTCGGCTCCGACCCCATTTTCCTCTTCATCGCCAACGAGATCGAGGCCTTGAAACAGAATCAGAAGGAGACAGCGTCCAGTCTGAACGAGATCCTGGGGAGACTCAACCGCCAGGATGGCCAGTCGGTGGGTCCCTCGACCGCTCGCCCGTCGACCGTTCGTCCACCGACCCCTCGTCCACCGACCACTCGTGTGACCCACAGCCACAAGGCCACAGCCCGCCAGGCAAAGCTCCGCAGACGCTCTCAGCTTAGATCTGCCCAGACAGTCCATCCGGTGCCGTCAGGTCCGGCCCGTCTACCCGACCCAAGGGTGGGGGCTCCGATCTTCCTGGATGAGGGGAACATACCATCGGACAGAGACGCGTGGCAGGGAGTCGGCGAGATCACCGATGAGGGTCTCTTCGACGGGAATGCGGCGTCGAAGTCGGTGAGGCGTGACGAGAAGAACCTCGAGAAGGAGGCTGGCGCCACGTTGACCGATGTTCCAGGGACCGTCGGCCAGCCCGAGCTTCGGCCCGAAATGCCGGCCGTCGATGAGGACAGTGACGGGGGGGGCGGAAAGGAGCCCGCTGACGAGCAATCAGCCGGAGCGGTGAAGCCCTCGACCCTTCGGGACTCGACCGCGGTCTCCGCTTCCCCGGTCAGCGCGCCGGCCATCACCAACACGCTCTCCGCCGCCGGCCTGCGGACCAAGCGTCTGTCTCCGACCGCGCGGAAGTTGCTGCAGCAGCTCCGGGAGCGCGTCCAGAGGTGAAGAGCCGACGCATGAATCAGGCGACGAGGCCACAGATCACAATCCCCACAGTCCTCTGACAAGGCTGTGGCCGGGGCTGTCACTCAATTCTATTCAAAGGCCGTCGATCTATGCCGGGGCGGGGTCTATTATGGGTACTGATGATTCCAGTCCTTTCGATACCCTTTTGCCAGGCGGGGCTTGCCGGCTATAGTGATCGCGCGATGCGGTTGGTCGCGCGCCACTACGGTTGCGGCTACGCCCTGACCGAGGCTCTGCTCGAGGACTACGTGGTCCAGGGCGGCAGTGCGGTGAAACGCAAGCTGGCCGTGGCCGACGGCGATCATCCCTTGGCTGGCCAGCTGATGGGGTCAGACCCCGCGAAGCTGGCACAGGCCGCACGCGTCCTGGTGGAGCTCGGCCACGATGTCATCGACTTGAACTTCGGGTGCCCCGTGCGCAAGCTATCCAAGCCGCGCGGCGGCCATCTGCTGGGGTATCTGGAGCAAGCCATCGCCATATTGAAGGCGGTGCGCGACGCCGTTCCCGCGCACATCCCGACGACGGTGAAGATGCGTCGCGGGACCGAAGACGGTCCTGCGGCCGAGGAGAACTTTCACAAGATCTTCGCGGCCGTCTGGGACGCTGGTTACAGCGCAGCCTGCGTGCACGGCCGAACCGTGCGCCAGGGCTACGTCGGGCGGTCGCGCTGGGATTTCCTCGCAAACCTGAAGAAGCAGTATCCCGGGCGGACGATCCTGGGATCCGGTGACGTGTTCACCGCGCAGGATGCCGTGAACATGCTGGCAGAGACCGGCGTGGACGGCGTGTGGATCGCGCGAGGAGCCATCGGCAACCCGTGGATCTTTGCCGCCGCCGAGGAGTTACGTAACGCGCGGGCCGCCGGCCGGCAGTCCGTGGTGATGCCCCCATCGGTCGCTCAGCAGCGCGAAGCCATGATGCTCCATCTGCGGCTCGCTACCGAAGATTACGGCGAAAGCAAATCGTTCCTGAAGGTCCGCAGCGTCGGCATGCGCTACGCCCGCTTCCACCCGTCCGCCCCCGAGGTCAGACAAGCCTTCATCGACGCCCGCACCCGCGAGACCATGGACGCCCTCTTCAACCGCTACTACCACGACGACCAGCCTGGCATCTGGCCCCTCACAAACGCCGAGGACAGCTGCAGGACCAGATCGCGAAGATTCTGAAGAGGCCCCGCGTTGTCAGCCAGCGCCCAGACTGGGTTTCCACGAGCGACGGATCAATCGGGCGCGTCGCTTGCCTCGCCCAACGAACGCTGATATGCTGCGGCCAGATCGAGACGACTCGAAGGAGAGTGACTGCCCCATGGCCATCGAACGCAAGCGGTGGGACGCTCTGTCGATCCTGAATCTCGCCCGCGGCTTCCAGGAGTCTCGCATCCTGCTCACCGCGGCCGAACGGGACGTCTTTTCGAGGCTCTCCGAGAAAGCCAAGAGCGCGACAGATTTCGCCCGAGAGGTCCCGACGAACGAGCGGGCCATGACCAAACTGCTCGACGCGCTGACTGCGATGGATCTCCTGACCAAACGTCGAGGCGTCTACTCGACTACACGTTCCGGGAGATCCGTGAAGACCTCGAGTCTGCGGGATTCTCAACCGTCCGGCAGACCCGCAAGGGCGAGATGATGGACAGCCTGGTGAAGGCCAGGAAGCCGAAGGAATGACGGTCCAGGGAGTCAACATGCGGACCACAAGCAACATCAACATCGTCCGGTTCAAGCCGGTGCCGACACCGGAGGAGATCCGCGCCCGGTTCCCCATCAGTGAGCGCGCTACGGACACGGTGTTGAGGGGCCGGCAGGTCATCGAGTCGATCCTGGACGGACGCGACCATCGGCTGTTCGTCGTCGTGGGCCCCTGCTCGATCCACGATCCGGTGGCCGCTCTGGAGTATGCGAGCCGCCTGATGAGGCTTTCTGAGAGGATCTCGGACACGATGCACGTCGTGATGCGGGTCTACTTCGAGAAGCCTCGCTCCACGATCGGCTGGAAAGGTTTCATCAACGATCCGGACATCGACGACAGCTTCAAGATCGACGAAGGCCTCGCCCGGGCCCGAAAGCTTCTGCTTCAGCTCACGGAACTGGGGCTGCCGGCGGCCACGGAGGCGCTGGACCCCATCTCTCCGCAGTACACCGCCGACCTGGTGTCTTGGTACGCGATCGGCGCCCGGACGACCGAATCTCAGACGCATCGGGAGCTTGCGTCCGGCCTGTCCGCCCCCGTGGGTTTTAAGAACTCCACGGATGGATCGATCCAGGTTGCCGTCAACGCGCTGACCTCATCCGGCCAGCCCCACCACTTCCTGGGCATCAGCCCTGAAGGCAGGATTGCCGTCTTCCAAACGCGGGGTAACCCTTACGGTCACCTGATCTTGCGCGGAAGCGGCAGCCGGCCCAACTACGATTCGGTCAGCGTCCTCCTCGCCGAGCGGGAGCTGAAGAATGCTGGGATGAGAGCCATGCTCATGGTGGACTGCAGCCACGCCAACTCGAGCAAGGACCCGAACATGCAGCCGCTGGTCCTCGATGACTGCGTGAATCAGATTCGGTCCGGCAATCGGTCGATCGTCGGCTTCATGCTCGAAAGCAACCTCCACGGGGGTGCGCAGTCGATTCCCAAGGATGGGAGCCCTTTGAAGTACGGCGTCTCCATTACCGACGCGTGCATCGACTGGGACACCACGGAATCGGTGCTTCTGCGGGCGCGTGACGCGTTGGTCGGGGTGCTGGAGCGGCGAGGAGTCGGATGCCTCTGAGGCCTTCTGCGCTCGGCCGTCAGTCATCAACGACGGCCCGGTAGAATCTCCGTCCTTTTTCAGTGGCGGTGGATCGGAAACCGCCGGGTGCTGGCTCAAAAACTGTTCCCTTTGGGAGACATCACCCGCGATTGAGACGTCGCCTGTGTGACCCTCGCGCGACAGACTCGATCCATTTGACATCAGTTCTCGCAGACCCTGATCTCTGCTTCGTCGAATCCAGCCGCCCAGGGCCCGCGAAGGCCAACATCAAGATCCATGTGGCACGAAGTCTGCTTGCCTCCTGAATGCGGGGGCGACTCGTTCGTGGAAAGGTTCTGGAGGACGTCTCCCATGGGCATTCTTTCAATACTGACCCGGTCGAGTCTCTCTTTGAGGCTCATTTTCGGAGCGATCGTTCTCATCGTTTCAAGCCACCCCTCTCGAGCCGAGGACACAGCCGATAGTGGAATGTCACCACTCTCGGTCGAATCGGAGTCCGGGAGATTCGAAACCCTTTCGGACGACACCGGATCTGATGACCCGACATTGCCCACGTACAAGGGCGGCGGCATCGTGCGGGGACCACGGGATCACAAGAAGATCGCCTTGGAGTTCACAGCGGCGTTCTACGCCGATGGTGGCAAGGTCGTTCTGGACGAACTCAGGAAACGGAAGATCAAGGCTTCGTTCTTCTTGGCCGGCAACTTCTATCGGACGCCGGAGTTCAAGCCGCTTCTTGCCCGGATGATCGCTGAAGGACACTACGTGGGCCCCCACTCAGACAGACATCTCCTCTACGCCAGCTGGGACGACCCTCCGCGTCTTCTGGTCACGAAAAGCGAGTTCAAGGCCGATCTCGAGGACAATCTCGCGCTCCTCGCCAAGAAGGGTATCTCGCGGGAGAGTGCGAGGTTCTTCGTGCCTCCCTTCGAGCACTACACGCCGGAAATTTGTGATTGGGCCCGCCAGGAGGACATGACACTCATCAACTACACCACCCAGGGGATTCGATTGCCGGCCGACTACCGGGCCGACAATGATCCCGAGTTCGCTACCGTCGACGAGATGTTCGGCACCGTCTACAAGGCAGAGGAGACAGATCCGCACGGTCTAAACGGATTCTTTCTTCTGATGCACCTCGGATACGGACCCAATCGCACCCGTGAGCTCCTGTACAACCGACTGGGTGAGTTCCTCGATAAGCTCTCGAGTCGCGGGTACTCGTTCGTCCGGGTCGACGAACTACTCGCCGGCGTGTCGCCCAAGGCGCACCCGTGAGAGCCCCGTTGCCTGGCTCGAGGCGCGATCAGAACGGCTTTACCCAGTCCAGAATCGCTTTACCGGAATTTGTCAGGTCCCCTTGTCCTCGTCATCGTTTGCGTCGGCCTTCGCAAGGCCAAGCTGTCGCATCCTTCGGTGAAGGGCTGTGCGATTGATCTGGAGAAGTCTCGCTGCTTGAGTCACATTCCCGTGCGCATGATCGAGAATCAGCCGGATGTAGTCCTTTTCTTGTCGCACGAGGAAATCGGTCAGTCCAACCACGTGTGACCCGTTCAGAGGCGGAATGTCCTTCTCCTTCTTGTCCTGGAACAGATCCGCACGCGCGGGGAAAGGTAGACTGTCCGGAGTGATTCGGTCGGACTTCTCGAGAATGAAGGCACGCTCGATCACGTTTTTGAGCTCCCTCACGTTTCCGGGCCAGTTGTAGGACCTCAGAACGGCCAGAGCCTCCGGGCTCACACCGTAGAGCTTCCTTTTGAATCGTCGATTGCACGCGAGAAGGATCTCATGGATCAAGGTTTCCAGATCGTCGAGCCGGCTGCGCAAAGGAGGAACGCGTATCTCGACGACATTGAGACGATAGTAGAGGTCTTCCCGAAACTCGCCCTTGGCCACCAAATCTCCAAGAACCCGGTTTGTGGCGGCGATGAGCCGAACATCGAGCTTGATACTCTGCTGTCCCCCAACCCGTTCGAATGACCTGGACTCGAGGACCCTGAGAAGCTTGACCTGCAGATCCTTGGCCAGCTCACCGACCTCGTCGAGGAGTAGCGTCCCCCCTTGGGCCAGTTCCATCCGTCCGAGTTTGCGAGTCGTGGCTCCCGTGAACGCCCCACGCTCGTAGCCGAAAAGCTCCGACTCCATCAATTCACGAGGTATGGCGCCGCAGTTCAAGGCTGCAAACGGGGCATTGCGGCGCTGGGAAAGCTGGTGAATCGTTCGAGCCGTGACGTCTTTCCCGGTTCCGCTCTCACCCGAGATCAGCACCGTCACATCTTCGCCCGATACGTTGCGGACCACGTCGAGGACCTCACGCATCTGCGGGCTGTCTCCGGATCGGAAGATGTCAGGTCCTTCGGTTTCGAGGGCAAAGAGCCAATGCCAGCGTTCCTGCTCACCCACGATTTGTCTTCGCTCCAGCGCCAACCAGAGAGCTCGACACCCAAGCATGGAGACCTCACGGAGCATCTCCAGCTCGCTCAGAAGAGGAGTCTGGATGTATTCGTCACCCTCCAGGTAGAGCACCCCGAGCACGCGTTCCGAATCGATGAGAGGCAGAGCGAGGACGAGACCGGGATGCTTGTCCGCGAGACTGGCGATCGATTCAAGCCGGGACGGATTCGCGGACCGAGTCAGAATCACCGGTTTCAGCTGTTCAAGAGCTTCCTGGCAGATCGTCCGGCTGAAGGTTTCATCCTCGTCGGAAGAGTCACCCTTGCGGACCAGAATCGGAGAGAGCGTGCCCTGTTGAGCCAAGACCACGAACCCGCTCTGTGCCCCCACGAGCCGGATGCAGTGGTCCAGGAGAGTCTCGAGTACCGTTTGCACGTCTGTGATACCGACGATGCTCGTGAGGTTCAAGAGGCTCTTGACCAGGTTTCGGAAGACTACCGTGCTGTCAGGTGGTGTCGGTTGAGGGGTGGTCTCTCGGGCCTGGGTGATCTTCAACGTGAAAGGGCCGATGGTGAACTCGTCCCCGGCCGAGAGTTCGGCCTGCTGGATCGGTTTTCCGTCCATGAGAGTTCCGCAGGTGCTGCCTAGATCGGTCACAACGACCGATGAGTCTCGAACCGACAGTCTTGCGTGCTCCTTGGATACGCGGGAGTTGGAGAGCACCACATCGTTCTTGAATGCACGCCCCACCATCAATCCGGACGGCCCGATCCGAACTCGGCGAATGGTTCGCCCCTCGAGGACAATTTCCAGTTCGAGGTCGATCGTCATCCCTGGCACCGCTCTTCCTGGTCCTCCGTCGAGAGGACACGAGGTGGCGTGGACCTCTCTCTGAAGGTGTTCATCCTACACGATGGCCACCCGGGGACGCCACAGGCCGCCACGGCCCTGATCCCCCATCTGCGCCCTGGTCTGCCCACTCGTCTGCTGCGTCAGAACTCGTCGCCGCTCCTCGAAGTGCTTGTGCCGGCAAAGGGAGCCTCGATTCCGGATCGACGCGATGTCGGATTCCCCATTGGCACGGAAACGACGCTATACTACAGGAAACAGCTCGCACCATGATCCGATTCTATCTGATCCTCTTCGTACTCGGTCTTGCCGCAGCGATCCGGTCTCTGATCGAGCCGCCACTCCTGCCGGTGATCTTGATCCACGACGTGGCGATGACCCGCAAGCCGTGGGACTTCTGGACGATCACCCCCGAGAAGCTCGAACAGATCGTGGGGCTCATCCGGAGGCTGGGGATGAAGACCCTTTCGCTCGCTCAGGTCGAGGCCTTGCTCCGTGGAGAGCTTTCCTCTGACGCGGCCTCGGGTGCTCTGCTGTTCACCGTCGATGACGGCACCGCCTCGGTGGCTACCGAAGTGGCTCCTCGGCTGTCCCGAGAGCGGCTCTCTGCCGTCTTTTTCGTCGTAGGCAGATTCACCCCTCCCGGTTACCTCTCGGGCGATCAGATCCGCTCTCTCATCGCGCAAGGACACGAGGTCGGATCGCACGGGGCTACCCACGTCTCTCTGGCCCCTGTTCCGGTTCGGACGAAGAGGCATGCCCTCTCGGGCGAGCAGGTCCGACGTGAGCTCGACGACAGCAGAGCCGTCCTTTCCGGAGTGACCGGCCGCGACATCGTCGCGCTCGCCTATCCGCAGGGAGAGTACGACGATCGAACCAAGAGCGCCGCCCGGGAGGCGGGATACCGCCTGGCCTTCACGACCGATCCTGGATATCTGGCGGTGGGGGACGATCCGTTGGAGCTCTCTCGGCTCCAACTCAACTGGAACTCGACGCTCTCCGACATCGAATCGTATCTGACCTGGCCGCGCCGGCATCGGCTCAAACTCGCGATGTCATGGGGCCTTGTCTCCGTCCTCTCGTTGGTCGGAGCGTTGATCGCGCGGTCACTATCAGTCAGACGATGATCTCTTGAGTCTCATCGATGCGATACTTCGAGGTACTGACCACTGGAGTCCAGAGACCGTTACAGCCCTTCATGGAGGTGAATCGGTGGCTCTTCTTCCCTCACCGGACCTCGCTCTGAAGCTGGTCGGCTTTCGCCTGGCTCGAGCCCTGCGAGTGACTCCGCCTCTCCCGATCAATCTGACCTTTTCGGTCACCAATCGCTGCCAGTCCCAGTGCGCGACGTGCAACATCTGGAGATGTTACCGGGACGACCCTGCCCGTCTTCGTGAGGAGTTGACGCTCCCGGAGATCGAGAGAGTCTTCCGGTCGATCGGGCCCGTCTACTTCTTCAACCTGTCGGGCGGAGAACCGTTTCTCCGTGACGACCTCCCCGAAATCGTCCGGCTCGCCGTGCTCCATTTGAAACCCAGGGTGATCCACTGTCCCACCAATGCCTTGGCTCCCGATCGGATCGTCACGGTCACCCGGAAGATCCTCACGACCATTCGGGAGATCTCCCCATCGACGCTGTTCACGATCAAGCCGTCTTTCGACGGAGTGGGTCCGCTCCACGATCAAATCCGTGGGGTTCCGGGGAATTTCGAGAGCCTTCTCCTCACCGTGGACGGGCTCAAGAAACTCAAGCAAGAGCATGCCGCGCTACACGTAGGCTTGGGGACCGTCATCAGTCGGCGGAACATCGACCATCTCACGGAGATTCAATCGTACGCGCTGAAACTGGGCGTCGATACCTACATCTCGGAGATCGCGGAGGAGCGCGCGGAAATGTCGAACTCCGCGGATGGAATGACGCCTGACCCGGACGAGTACGAGCTGGCCGTGAGGTCTTTTCGGGAACGAATCGAGGAAACTCTGCCGACCCTTTCCGGGCTCTCGCGGGTCACTCAGACCCTCCGGACGCTCTACTACGACTTGGCGGTGAGGATCCTCAGGGAGAAGCGTCAGGTGATCCCGTGCTATGCCGCGATCTCCAATGCTCATCTGAGCGCCCACGGGGAGATCTGGCCGTGCGCGGTTCTGGGCACGCCAAGATCCCTGGGAAACGTTCGAGCCCACGATCATGACTTTCGCAAGATCTGGGCTTCCGATGGGGCCCGCGAGGTCCGCCGGTTCATCCGTTCCGGCGGCTGTCAATGTCCTTTGGCCAACCAGGCCTACGCCAATCTTCTCCTGCACGGCCCATCCGTTCTGAACGCGATCGTCCGTTCCTTTCTCGGCTCCAAAGGATCCTCGACGAGAACTCTCGATGGCAATCCTCCATGACCCTACATTTGCTCTACGAAGATGCGCATCTCGTGGCCGTGGACAAACCCGCATGGTCGGTGGTCCACCAGACCCGCGGCGCGCGTGACGCCCTGGTGATCACACACGCCCTGTCCGATCAGATCGGCTCTACGGTGTACCCGATCCACCGTCTCGACCGACAGACGTCGGGAGTCCTCCTTTTCGCCCGCTCAAAGGAAGCTGCCACGACCTCTTCGATCGAAATCCGGGAGGGTCGCCTGCGAAAGACCTATCTTGGCCTGTGCCGTGGAGTAATCCGTGAGACCCTGCACGTTGACCACCCCGTGCGCGAGGGGATGGTCCGCCGTCCGGCTCTGACCGAGATCGATCCGTTGGAGTCCTTCTGCGATCGCTACACACTCGTGCGAATCCGGCCCCTGACCGGGCGCCGTCACCAGATTCGGTCTCATCTCAAACACGTGAGCCACCCTCTCGTCGTGGATGTGACCTACGGCAATGGGACCTTAAATCGCTTCTTCCGGCAGGAATTCGGTCTTGAAAGACTCTTTCTCCATGCCGAGTCTCTCCGGATTCTCCACCCGGTCGAATCTCGATTCGTCGAGATTTTCGCTCCTCTTCCCCAGGAGCTGGAGGCCGTCCTGCAGAGACTCGGGAATCATCGAGGAGCTGTGGTTTAGTCGGTTTTGGGTGCCTTGACGGAGCCTTTCCGCAGTGCTATTCTCCGAAACATTCGCGACGTCCCACCGGATCTCATGACCCAGGCCGACCCTCACCACCCCTCCAAAGCCGAGACCGATCGGTCCTGCCCATCCGCTTCTTCGACGGATGCTCCCGGCGCACCTGCGTGGTCCTGGTGGCGATCCCCGTGGGTTTGGGGTGCCATGCTTTTGGCCGTCGTCCTCGCCCTTCCATCACTGTCCGTTGGAATGTGGTGCGCGGAGCTGTGCACGGTCGACCTGTGCTCCGGAAGCTGGAGTCAGTGCGTGGAGATGTGGCGGGAAGACCAGTCCCCGCCGGCCTATTACGTCCTCGTCTGGCTCCTGTTCCAGGTTGTCCCACCAGGGGCGTTTTCCGTTCGGATCTTGTCGCTGTTCGCGCATCTCGCGGCAGTGGTGCTCATCCACGCCTACACCCGCCGGTACCACGGAGAGAGAGTGGCCCTGGTGGCGACGTACGGATTGGCCGTCAATGCCACGATGGTCTGGTTCGCGACCTGCGGTCGCTGCTTCGCCCTCTTGGTTCCTCTCTCTCTGGCCATTGTCTGGGCGTATCGAGCCTTGCGCTGGACCGTCTTCACAGTGGTCTCGATCGTCTCGATCTGGATTCACTACTCTGTGGTGCCGCTTCTCGGGCTCATTTGGGTGTGGGACGTCGTGATCCACCGACGCGTGTTCGGTCCGGCCACGCGAGCGATGATCCTGATCGGAGCGGGAGCTTCCCCTCTGGTGCTGCACGTCTTGGGTCCTCGCATCAAGACGCCGGAGCTCTACCAGTATTTCGACCTGTCGACCGGCTTTCTCATGGCGAAGTGGTGGTTCGGGCTGGACGTTCTTCCTCCGATGGCGGTCCTGGTCGGAACCATTCTCTTGGGTGTGGCGATCCTGCTCGAAGCTCGACACTATGCCCTCGAGGTCTGGGTGGCCGGAGCTGCGCTTTCCTGCTCCGCGGCCTTCTCGGCCTTTGTCTACCCGGCGTTTCATCCAAAATTCGTTCTCTGGACACTCCCGTTCGCCCTGATCTGCATGGCCTCACTTCTTTCCGGAGAGCGTCTCCGGGCCGTGGCGTGGGCGTGGATCGTGATCGCGGCCTTGGGGACAGGGCGAGGGGGCGGCTATGAGAGGAGCAGCGATATCCAGGAAGCGGAGGCGCTGGCCGCTCAGATCTCGCCCCGTGACCGAGTCCTCACGTCGAGAATGCCTCCGCCCAAACCCTACTGGCGCCTCGAGCAGTTCCTGAGGACGCTTCCGCGCAAAGGCCGCGCCACCCCGTCCACGTGGCTTCTTCAGGGAACGCCCGACGCGCACGGCATGCCCAGCCTCAACCATGGCTACCGCGTGCTGCGGTACGAGGGCGTTCCAGCAACCCCTCCAACCTCGTGGGTCAAGTACGCCCCGATGGAGACTCTTCTGGAGCCCATTCCCAACAACTGAACGAGCGCTTTTTCTCGCGCCGTTATTCCGTCACTCCGTCATTCCCAGCCTCCGCCTCCGGATGTCCCATCCAGAGCGGAGCCGTGGACTTTGCAGGTGACACCGGCGAACTCGTCGAGGACATAGTTGCCCGACGTGTTGGCTCCCTGGCCAGGATCATCCGGAACCGCCGGAATGAGCTTCGCCGTGACGAGATCCTGCAGCGAGAAGTTGGCCGGGCGGGTTTCATGGTCACTGTCGTACTGATTCAAGGCCATGCCGATCAGGCTCTGCTGCGCATAGCAGTAGTCCTTGTCCGTGGCGTTTGGAAGGGTATAACCGGCCGGCAACAGCGAATTGATCAGAGCGTCGGTGGAGTCCGCGGTCGCCGTGGAAGTCGGCGTGGGCGTGGCTGTCGCGGACGTCGAGGTCGACGTCGACGTGGGAGTCGGCGTGGCTGTCGCCGATGTCGAGGATGAAGTCGGCGTGGGAGTCGCTGTGGCTGTCGTGGACGTCTCGGATGTCGAGGTCGACGTCGGCGTGGGAGTCGGCGTGGCTGTCGCGGACGTCGAGGTTGTGGTGGCTGTTGGTGTGGCGGTCGCAGATGTCGAGGTCGGCGTGGGGGTGGCTGTGGCCACCGGAGTCTGGATCGTCGCCGGGCTCGAAATCTTGTACAGGCTCGAAGCGGTCGGGAGGTAGGCTTTCACCACGACCTGGTCGCCCGCGGAAAGGCCCAAGGTCGATGTGTTGAACTGGAAGCCAGTGCCCGTCGCGTCATCACCGGTAAGATTGGCAACGCCGGTGGCCAAGGCCGTCTGGTTCGCCTCACCAGGGTATTGCCACAGCTCCACGCTCAGATCGGGCCCGTTCACATTCGCAGGATCGTAGGCGCGACCCGAGACTTCCTCCGTGGTGGCCCGGGTGATCGTGATCTGGAACTGCTGCGTCGTCGAAGAGCTCGGGTCGACCGATGTGGTCGGTTCCGAGGGCGGCTGGGAGTCTGGACCGGGCCCTCCAGGCCCTCCAGGCCCTCCACCTGGGCCCCTCACGTGGATCCGACATCCTTGATTAAACAGAGAGATCGAGAGAATGAGGGCCACCATGAGAGCCGTTGAGAAGATCCCGCGAAATCCGAGCTGGATCTCTCTCTTGTGCCAAAACATGAGAGGTACCTCCCAGAACATTCGCATGCGCCCCGAGGCTCTCTGCACGCTCTTATCTCGAAGTCGAAACCCGGCTTCTTTTTCAACTTGGATCGGATGGTTCTAAAGTAGGACGCGACGTGTGGGTCTTGGGTTAGATCTAATGTTTATTCTTTTTGGCATGAATCATTCTTATTAGAATGAAAACGAAGTCGCGATGTCCGTCAGAGAGCCAAGGGCAGGAAATCGGCCTCCGGGAGAATTCGAGTGGCCGGTTTGAGTGCCGGATTTCCCAGATCGCTGGGGGTCGGAATCCGAAGGACGAGAGAATGGGTGCTGGACGAATCCGAGGCTTTCCTGACCTTCTCGTTCGATCGGTCGATCACCGTGAACTCGAACCTCAGATATCGATTGCCGGAGAACCGATCCTGGATGAGCGAGAATCGGCATTGCGACAACAAGGCTTGTCGGAAAATGTTCTCCTGAAGCTTCTTTCCAGGCAGGAGCTCGGCACGGTTCAGATAGAAGTTCCCATGCCCGTCGTTCACCCGGGAAAAGCGAACCGGCCGGAGCCGGATGTCGTTTTTCGTGAAGACCGTCCTGTAGAACGAAAGACAACCGTCAGAAAGCAAAAATGATTCCCGGCGTCGAGGGTCATGACCAAGCTGTCGAACATCTCGGATGAGTACGTCCTCGAGTACAAGGGCCCCTTGGAGGAGGCTCGACCCCTCGGCTGCGCGGCTCATTCGGCTTCCGCCAGACCAGAGCCCCATCATGACGGACAGAACCGAAAACCCGAGAACGGCGACGACGATCGTCTCGACGAGCGTGAAGGCATCGGAACCGCTCCGTTCCTTCATTCGACCACCGTCCCCAGAGGATCGCTCAAGAGAGTGAAGCGCGTGGAATCGGATCGGAGAGTCCGCCGTGCCGCCACCTCGCGACGCACCAGCAGATAGAAGATTCTCCTCTGACGAACGGTCTTCCCGACCTGGAGGACTTTCTGAGCTCCTCTCACCGTCACCGACATCTCGAGCACCCCTTGGGGGGGATAGCGGAGAAAAAGACCGGGAGGTTCGACGTAGGCACCGACGACACTCACGAGGACGTTGTCGATGAGGAGAGGTCCGACCTCTGCTTCGAAGATCGCACGGGTCCTCACGGGTACGATCGTCCGGTCCGAAGGCCTGTGCTCTGGCCCGCGGAAGACGTCGAACAGGAGCTGCCTCCAGTTGTCGGGACAGGCCGGAGGGCGGGCCTTGTTCTCATCCATGCTTCGGCGGAGGTGGACCACCGCTTCGGAAAGGGCGGCGTCCGCGGCTTCCAGAACGAGCCTGGTATCGACCACGCGGCTGTAGGTCCGGCCAGTTCCGGTACTCTGAACCAGACTTCCCATCCCGAGGATCGCCAACACCAGACACAGAAGGAGAACGATGGCCAGAAGGCTCCCGAGCGCAGCCCTACATCGACTTCGCTCGCTTTCCCCTCGCGTTTGGCGGATCATGCAATGACGCTCTCCCAACGTCTCTTCGGAGTCAGTGCAGATGATCGTGCAACAAGAATCGAATGTAGACGACATGGCCGGGAGATCGTTCCCCCTGGCGATCCTTGATCCAGCTGACCCTGCATGAGAGCACGTCGAGACCCGGCTCCACCTCCCGTTGGAGCCTCACATCCATCGAGAGACCGATCTTGGAGGCGATGTCGAGGGCATGCGAGAGCTTCATCTCCTCGTAGACCTCTGGAACTTTTTTGAACAGGTCCTTTCCCTCGAGAACCTTGGGATCCTCGGGTGATGGGCTCAAGAGGCGCTGGATATGATCCTGGGCACGGCCGTATCTCTCCACGGTGGCGTGGCAGATCTCTTCTGCGGCGACACGGGCCCGGTCGAGTCTCAAGGTCTCCACGCTCCGAGTGACCAGGCAGAAGACCGGGATCCCAAGGCTCGTCACGATGGCCACCACCATCAAGATCTCGACGAGCGAGAACCCGTGAGCCCGGCTGAGAAAAGTGAGAGATCGGCGGGATGACAATCTGGTCATCTCTATCAGATGGATTCCCCCAGGACGTCTCGTCCGTTTCTGTCTTTTTCAAGATTATCACAACGCTTCGGGTAAGGCTTCCACTTGGTTCGATCCACTTGGTTCGATCCAAGGACGAATGGCCATGCCCGAACCAATGGGATATAGTAGAACGAATAGAGCGGCGAGATCACGAAGATGAAAATTTCCGTCATCGTCCCGGCCTTCAACGAGGAGAAGCTTCTCCCGCGGTGTCTCGATTCCATCCGATCCGCCTTCTCCGACCGACACGGGGCTGAGATCTCGCACGAAGTCATCGTCGTCGACAACAACTCTTCCGACGGCACGGCCACCATTGCTCGGGAGAGGGGACTCGTCGTCGTGTTCGAGCCCATCAATCAGATCTCCCGGGCCCGTAACGCGGGAGCCACGGCTGCGACAGGTGATTGGCTTCTCTTCGTGGATGCGGACTCTCTGCTCGACTCGGCCTGTCTTCGAGACCTCATCGACTGTATCTGCCAGGGGCGCACAGTCGGTGGTGGTTGTGTCATCGGGTTCGTCGACTCGCCGTTGATCGGACGGATGCTCACGCGTCTCTGGAACATCGTCTCGAGGCTCATGAAGTGGGCCGCCGGCTCGTTCGTGTTTTGCCGAGCCGATGCCTTCCGCGAAGTGGGAGGCTTTCCCGCGGAGGTTTTTGCGGCCGAGGAGGTTCTCTTCAGCCAAGCCCTCAAGTCTTGGGCCCGAACACAGGGCATGACGGTGACAATCCTCTCTTGCCATCCGCACAGGAGCTCTCCCAGGAAGTTGCGACTCTACTCTTTCCAAGAGTACCTGGTGTTTCTCTCGAGGCTTCTCTTTTCCCCACGGAAAACTCTCAAAGACCCAAAGAGGCTCGGTCTCTTCTACGATGGTCGACGGTAGAACGATGGTCGACGGTAGAAGAAAGCCCACGCTGTCTCCTTCGTCGTAAATGAAAGCGTCATGGGATGAGGTGGCTTGTCGCCCCCTCGACAACCAGCGACTCTCTCATTAGACTCATCATGTCCATCTCCTGTTCGAGACGATGAAGAGGAGACTTCCAAGCATGCGTTTTTGTTTCTTGTCCGTCTGGGGCATGACCGTAGGCCTGGTCCTGTGCTCACCGTGTGCGTCCATGGAGATGTGGAATCGAACGGAGCTGACCGCCATCGTCGATGCCCCAACGGGCGAGGCGGTATTTCACACAGCATCACCACAAGGGCAGACGGTCCGTCTGAAGAACGGGACTCTTGTGATCGTCCTGGGGCTTCCTGTTTCCGCGTCCGAAGCCGGCTTGGCCACAGGGCCTCAGGCAGGATCCAAGGCCGCCTCGCAGTCGAAGCTGTTGCCCGTGGAATCGGGATCTCTGAAAGGGTTCCTCGCGGTCGACCAACTCCGAGCCGTTCCGGATGTCCTGATGCCCACGGCCAAGACGCCGAACGTCTATCTGTCGGCCCATTCCGGAAGCAAGATCCCCGTGAGATTCTATCTGGCCCCAACGGGCCTGATCGATAGAACCGAGATGATCCGGGGAGTGGACTTCTCGTTGACGGAATCGGACGATGTCGTCTCCGGGAAGCTTCGATCCATCATCGCGACCTCCGAGGAATCTCAGGATGGACCGGACGGCAACTGGCTCGATGCATCCAAACCGTTCGCGGCCCTCCCCCATGGGAAAGCGATGCACAAGTCCTTGAGCGTGCAGAGGGTCGATGCCAGCGGAGAACCCCTGGGAAAAGTGGTCACGATGTCCATCTTGGATATGGGCCCCTGGCGAACCGACGATGACTACTGGAACAAGGGCAAACGCCCGGTCGCTGAAGGATGGAAAGGATGGAAGGTCAAGTACAGCTCAGCAGAAAGGGGCTGGGTTCCCAGTAGCAGCGGAACGCTCGTCTGCAACGGGGCTGGCATTGATCTCTCGTTCGGCGCTTGGATGAAACTCAAGCCGGGTCTTTCCTCCTCGCAGGCGCTCAGCCAGATGGAGCCGGTCAACTGGTGGTTCAGCGGCAAATGAACGGGGGACAATCAGGACGTTTGGGAGGAGCCCAATGCATGAATAGTCCGAGCAAGATGGCCGACGATAGCCTCTCCCTAATCGACGGGGCGCGTTGTCTTGCGAATCTCCGAAGCGCCCGGATGGACCGGACGCGATCGGTGGCACACAGAAGGCCCCGGAGGGTCCGGTTTTGTCTGTTCGCTCTTTCGGTCATCTTTCTCGTGTTCAGCATGGGCAGAAGCCTCGCAACCGACTTGGCCCGGGACGCGCGGCAACCTCTCGTCGAGGTTGCGTCGCTTCCGGAGTGGGCCCAGTCTCTGTGGCCGCATTCGATGCTGAATTTGGTCCAGCCATGGTCTGGAAAGAACGAAGAACTCGTTGTTCTTTCCACTCAACTCCCGACCCAACGGAGTGACGGTTGGATCGTTCGATTGGAGAAGGTCTCATCCAATTCGAAGAAGTCCACGCTCCTGGAAATCCCGGCTCGAGGAGTCTCCCAGGCTTCCGCGGTGGATCTGAACCGAGACGGAAGACCGGAAATCCTTTGGATCTCGAATCAGACAGGTCAAGGACCTGAACTGAACGTCGTCGAGATCTCATCAGATTCGTCGAGATCGTTGCTGACGATCCCAGCGCGTTCGTTCAGCGTGGAGGATGTCGACCACGACAGCCGACCGGATCTCATCGCGGTCCGCGGTCGTCCTGGATCAACGGCCACTGTTCCGATCGTCTATCGGTGGAATGGTCGCTCTCTGTCTCGAACATTGGACGGTCTGGAACGATACTACCGATCGGTCGAGCTCTCGACTCGAGAACGGCTGACCAAAAATGTGGAGTTCGCCCCCTCCAACTCCCAGTTTTGCGATCAGGCCGTCGCAAGGCTCGATCTGGCCCTTCTCTTGGAGTACCAAGGTCGCAAGCTCGAGGCGTTCGAAGAGTACCAGGCCTTATTGCGTCAGGCCGCCATTCCAGGAATCGTGGGTCGTGACACGGCCGCGGAAAAGGGTGCGGTGATCGGTTTGGTCTATGAGGCCAAACAGGCGATGGCTCGCCTTGCCGGACTGCGGATCCTTGGAGACGATGGCAAGGAACGGTCCGATTTTTGGTGAGGACAGACAGACCCGACTCCCCTGCCCAATTGCGATGACTCGGATCGCGGGCTCCCATGCCTGGGAAGCGAGGAATGGTCCACGATGCCGACGGGATCCTTTACAGGTCTTATGGTACTGGCTGTTCTCTCTGTCGTCACCTCGATCGCGGAGGCAAAGACCGAATTGGGGATCGACGTTCTCCAGAAGATGAACTTCGCTCCTCTCGTCGGTCGCAGGATCGGACTGGTCACGAATCAGACAGGAGTCAACGGGGTCGGAGTGAGAACACGCGTCGTCCTCCGTCGGTCACCGGTCGTGAATCTCGTGGCCCTCTTCACTCCGGAGCACGGGCTCGATGGTACCGAGAAGGCCGGTAAATACGTCGCCACGCGACGAGATCCGGTGACGGGCCTCCTGGCTCATTCGCTCTACGGGTCCACGAGGAAACCCACGCCGAAGATGCTGGCCGGCATCGACACGCTGGTGTACGACATGCAGGACATCGGCGCCCGCAGCTACACCTACATCAGCACGATGATCCTCTGCATGAAAGCCTGTGGCGAGCTGGGGATCGAATTCGTCGTCCTCGACCGACCCAATCCTCTGGGCGGTCTGCGCGTCCAAGGTCCACCGATCGATCCGCGCTGGATCTCGTTCGTTGGTCAGATCCCGGTGCCTTACGTCCACGGAATGACGGCGTGTGAGATCGCTCGTATGGCGGTCGGCATGGGCTGGGCACCCTGCAAGCTCAGAGTCATCGACATGCGAGGCTGGCGTCGCTCGATGGAATGGCCTGACACCGGACTTCGCTGGGTTCAGACTTCACCCAACATTCCACGCGAGACCTCCCCGGGCTACTATGTGGTGACCGGACTGATCGGCTCTCTCAGCGGTGTCGACATCGGGGTTGGCGGCCCAACGCCGTTCGAGTTCGTGACAGCGCCCTTTCTCGATGGAGCCAAATTTACGCGTGATCTGAGGAGGCTCCCCATGCCTGGAATTCGATTCGATCCGCTGCCCGACGGCGCCAAGATCGAAATCGGACCGCACGCCAAAGCGGATCTATGCGTTCTGGCTCTCTGGATCCTCGCGCGTGTCAATTCCGCGTCTCGTCCCAGCATGTTCGCCCGGTCGAAAAAAGACACCCGAGACATCTTTTTCAAAGTCTACGGAACCGACTCGATCCGATCCGACCTGACTCGAAAGAAGAGGCTGGAGTCGATCGTGGCGAAGTGGGAGAGGCCTCTCAGGGAGTTTCGCAAGGCACGCGAGCCGTATCTTCTCTACCGCTGACGGGAAAGCCGGCCTACGGTGCCCCTGATCCCCCATCCGCACCCCATCTGCGGCGTCAGAACTCGTCGCCGCTCCTCGAGGCCCGCGGACATCATCGATCACCGAACGCGTCCGGACTCCAGAGCTTTTCGAGCGTCGTCATGGCCTTGCTCAGCCGCCTTCCGGTACCATTTGGCGGCCTCAGCACGGTCGATCGGAACGCTCCATCCGTTCTCGTAGAAACGACCGACGTGGTACTGACCGATGCTGTTTCCGTTCTCCGCCGATTTTCGGTACCACGACAGGGCCTTCGCCAGATCCTTGGTCACTCCCACACCGTTCTCGAAGCAGCCGCCCAAGTTCACCTGGGCTAGGGGATTGCCCCGCTCCGCGGCCTTGCGGTACCAAGAGGCCGCTTCACCGAAATTCTTCTCCAGGCCGATCCCGTTCTGGTAGCAGACCCCAAGGTTGTTCTGGCCCATGGAGTGCCCCTGTTCGGCAGCCTTGCGATAGAGAGCCGAGGCTTCATTGAGGTCTTTGGTCACACCGAAGCCGGTCTCGTAGCACCAACCCAGATTGACCTGTCCGTCGGCGCTGCCCTGTTCGGCGGCCTTTCGATACCATTTGACCGCCTCGATTTCGTCCTTGGCAACCCCTATTCCGTTCCGGTAGCAGCCGCCGACATTGTGCTGTCCCGTGACGTTACCCTGTTCGGCGGCCTTGCGGTACCACTTCAGCGCCTCCCCGCCGTCCTTGGTCACCCCGACGCCGTTCTCGTAGCACCAGCCCAAGTTGACCTGAGCCCCCGAATGGTTCTGTTCGGCGGCCTTTCGATACCATTTGACCGCCTCGGTTTCGTCCTTGGCAACTCCGATTCCGTTCTGGTAGCACAGACCGAGTCCGTTCTGGGCCTTGGCAAAACCCTGGTCCGCGGCCTTGCGGTACCATTTGACCGCCTCGGTTTCGTCCTTCGCGACCCCCTCGCCGCGCTCGTAGCACAAGGCGAGCGCATTCTCGGCTCGGACGTTGTTCTGCTCCGCCGCCTTCCGGAACCACTGGAACGCCTCGGTCTCATCCTTGGCCACGCCGATTCCGCTCCAATAGCAGACGCCGACACACACCTGTCCTTCCGCGTCCGCCTGCGCGGCAGCCTTTTGGTAGCACCGGAATGCTTCCACCGTGTCCTTCGTGACCCCGATTCCGTTCTCGTAGCAGAGACCAAGCTGTCTTTGAGCCCAGGGGTTGTTCTGCTCCGCCGCCTTCCGGTACCAACGGACCGCTTCCTCCTCGTCTTTGGGAATCCCCACTCCGCGTTCGTAGCACAGGCCCAGGGAGACCTGCGCCTCGATCTCACCCTGCTCGGCCGCCTTCCGGTACCAACGGACCGCCTCGGCCTCGTCTTTTGAGACACCCACTCCTGACTCGTAACACGCCCCAAGACTCCGTTGCCCCCGGGAATTGCCCTCCTCTGCAGCTTTCCGGTACCAACGGACCGCTTCCTGCTCGTCCTTGGGGACTCCTTTGCCTTTCTCGTAGCACCAGCCCAGAGCTACGTAGGGACCGACTTCTCCGCGATCGGCGCTGTCTCTGCAACTGTCCACGGCCTTGCGAAACCAACGGACCGCCTCTTTTTCGTCCTTCTCGATTCCGCGGCCATCCAGATAGCACCGACCCAACAGGAGTTGGGACATGGCGTGCCCTTGCTCCGCGCCCTTGCGGAACCATTTCACGCTCTCTGTCTCATCCTTTTCCACACCCCGTCCGTCTCGGTAGGCGAGTCCCATCCTGAACTGTGAAAAGGGGTCTCCCTGCTCGGCTGCCTTCCGGTGCCATCGCATGGCCTCAGCGCGGCTCTTCGGGACCCCTTCTCCTCTGTCGAACAGTCTGGCCAAGGCCACCTGGGCATCTCGCACCTTGCCCTCCGCGGCCTTGCGATACCAGCCGGCAGCAGCAGCCGGGTCTTTGGCCACCCCGTCTCCTTGAGCGTACCGTCGCCCGAGGCGGAACTGCGCTTCGGCAGAGCCCGCCTCCGCGGCTTTCAGACACCAGCGGATCGACTCTTCGACGCTGCTGTAGAAGTGTCCCGGGGTTTCGTAGGTCCTCGAAATCGCGAAGAGATCCTCGGCCGATCTGGCCGTCAGCTTCGCGACGAAGAGCCCGAGCACACCGTCGTTGGCGAAGTAGATCAGGACCGCGATGGCCAGGATGCCGGCTACCCGGCAGACCAGTCCCACGAGCTTCTTGGTCCCGTGGATGATCCCCGTGGGAGGAGGGGTTGACAGGCGTGGGCCTGAAGAGTGCCCGGATCTCGTTGCCGACGTAACCGAGAGAATCGGGGAATCTCCGGTTGGGGTTGGAATCCCATGGCTCTGGGTTGCTGGGAGTCCGCCCTCGGCCGCTGGCCCTTTGGATGGTCGAATCAGGGTGCCTGGAAGACGCCCGCCTGGATCTCCGGGCAAAGACGGTGCCAGCGCCGATGCTGGAGTTTCGACAACCCGGGACTTGGGGCCGCTTACGACCGTGACCGGCCCCGCCATGCCCGGGCTGGGCGAGCGAGACGCCGCGGCCGTGGGTTGCCCTTTGACCGCCTCCAAGAAGTCCTGCGCGAGGTCGCGCGCCGTGGGGTACCGAAGCTTTGGATCCTTGGCCAAAGACTTGAGGACGACCTGATTGACCCTTTCCGGGACCCCCTCGACCGGCTCGGGTTGCAGGTTCACGATCTGGTGGATGATCTGCGCGCCGCTGCCCTCGAACACCAGTCGCCCCGCCAGAAGATGGTAGATCGTGGCGCCAAGGGAGTAGATGTCGGTGAGAGCTGTCAGCTTGCCCTGGCCGGTGATCTGTTCAGGAGACATGTACTGAGGCGTCCCGGCGATACCGACGCCGGTCAGGTGCGTCACCGATTGCCGCATCTGAGCAGCCAGGCCGAAGTCTGCGAGTTTCGCGACCGTGTTGGGGTCGGTGACCGGCCCGGATAGAAGGATGTTCCCAGGCTTGATGTCCCGGTGGATGATCCGCAGGGAGTGCGCTTTGTCAACGGCACTCGCGATCCCCGGGAGGAGCCGCGCGATCTCTTCCGGCGTCATTCGCTCGGGCTGCCCCTGCCGGTACCTGTCGAACAGAACTCGCCCCAGGGAAGGGCCGGGAACGTACTCCATCACGAGGAAGAGCTCAGCCGCGCTGACTCTTCCTTCCATATGGAGCAGTCGAACGATGTGTTCATCCATGAGGTCGAGGCAGACCTCTGCCTCACGGAGAAATCGCGTCCTCGATTCTTCGTCGTGGGAGACGATGTCGGCGGGGAGCTTGAGCGCGACCTTGCGGTCCTTGAGCAGGAGGTCCTGGGCGAGGTAGACGATCGACATCCCGCCCTTGCCCAGAAGTCGGACGACCGTCCACCTCTCGGCCAGCACGGTTCCTTCGAGGAGCAGGGGAAGCCGAAGCCCTGAACCGGGGACGATTACCACCGGTCCGCAACGAGGACAGGTCCGAACGTCAGCGGGGACCGAAGCCCGGCAGTTGAAGCAGGTGGGCATGGTCAACAATCCTAGTGCGTCGCCCCACCGGGTGGCAAGTGTGTCAGAAAATGAGAGTGGAGTCGTTCTGTGCTATTCTGAGCGCACCGACATGAGACGGCAGGACGAGATCGTATCGCTCTACGGCGGACAGAGCCCCCTGGCTCGGAAGTTCCTTCTTTCCCAGATGGAAGGCCTCGCGCGAGCCTTTGATTCGGAAGAGCTTCTTGATCTTCTCCAGGGCGAGTTGACTTGTTCTGACGCAACGATCAGCTCCCAGGCTCTGTACTCCATCTCCCAGTTCATCCCCGGGCTGATCCAACGTCGATACGCTGTGTCGACCCTGGAGCCCGGCACCTGGACCGCCTATGGGGCCCAACAAGGGGTTCTCGCAGGCCAGACTCGCCGGTCGGTCAAGCGCACGGCCCAGGCTCCCGCCATCCGCCAGGCCGCCGTGTTCGTTGCTCGCCCCATCATCGACGGACTCTTGGGGACCCTCTCGCGGCTTGCGGGGTGGGGACGAATCCGGGCGGTCCTGTCGTTGGGACATTTCGGGCTCGCCTCCACCGCCGAATCTCTCATCCGGAGGTTCCGGGAGGAAGAACCGGACCTGGCGCTCGGTCTGTCCTTGGTCGAGTTGGAGACCCCCGACTCCCTTGGAGCGATCGAGGACGCCATTCGACGGTTCGGTGCGTCAAGGCCGGATCTCTACCTTCTCGTGGCGTTACTTCCCGCGTCAGTGGCCCATTCCCTCCTCATCGACTCCATCTCGAAAGCCGGTCCTCTGGGCCGCATGAACCTGGCCCGCGCGCTTTCCTGTCTGCCAGCGAACCAAGCACAGGAGGCCTTTGGCCGCTTGAGCCGGTTCGGAGAGGGCTGGGTCGACATCTTCGGTCTGGCTGCTCTCGAGTGTCTGGGGAGCCCGGAACTCTTGCCCACCGTGATCTCCGCCTACCGATCGCCGAAGCACCCTTTCCTGAGACTCCAGGCCTTAAAGACAGCCGGAGGTATCCTGGGCCATGGCTCCATCGAATTCTGCCTCGATGCCCTCAAGGGAGCGGACCACCGGACGTGCGCCGTCGCGTTGGAAAGCCTCGTGAGGCTGGCCACCCCCATTGACGTGCTCGCCAACGCGGCTCGTCCCTACCTGACGAGCTCCGACATCAAGGCCAGAGTCAACGCCATTCTGGCCTCGGTTTCGGCGGACGATGCGCCCGAGGCTTCGATGATCCAGGATATGCTCTGGTCCACGAAACCCCTCTGGAGGCTGGAGGCTGCCTATTGTCTGGGATATCTTCAGTCGGGAAAGGCGCTCGAGCTCCTGGGCGCGCTGGCCACGGTCGACCCTTCGTACGTCGTTAGACATCAGGCCGTGAAGAGCCTGAGCAAATACTCCGCCGGAGAGGCGTTGCCGCACCTGATTCCAGTCGTGGAAGGCCAGGAACCCCGGCTGGCTCTCGTCGCCTCCCGCGTCATGGGGCGCTACGAGTCCGGCGAAGCGTGCCAGGTGGGTGAATCCATCGGTCGCACCCTGGCTCGGCCAGTGCCCGGTTTCATCCGGGGGCTTCTCTATCGGACGCTCGGTTCCATCGTGGCACGTTCAGAGTTCGAACAGGGCCGGGAGATGCTGACCCGAGGACTCGAAGACACGGACATCAAGGTCTTGCAGGGAGTCCTTGATGGTTGGGCATTGGCAGGCCTCTCGGATTCCGGGGCGGGAGGCGAAGCGTGTCTTGACAGACTCCGGGCTCTCTCGAAGGATGCCAACCCGAGGACGAGAGCCAGAGCCGCTCTCGCCCTCTGGCACGCGGGCGAGACGGACGCTGTTCACGAAATAGCGCAGATGGTCGCGAGTCCCGAAGAGGAGACTTCTGCCCCGGCCCTGAGTTCTGCCCTGGAAATGAGCCTGCTCCTCTCCGACGTCGCCCTGGGAATACGATTTCCCCGGCTGACCCGCCGTGCGAAAGAGACGATGACGAACGCGGAATACACGTCGTTCACCGTGAAGGAAGGCACGCCCGCGACCATTTTCAAGGAAAGACCGGTGATGCCGGAGATCGAGTTCGAGATCAGGAAGCAGACGCGAAGAGACGAGCGGGAGATCTCGACAGCCTCGACCTTGTCGGCGGAGGCATCGGACGGGAGCGGACCGTCCACAGAGCCGACGGTCCACCGTTTCACGAGCCCGGGCACGGGCGGCCTCGCCTCCACGCGGTCGATCGTGGAGGCGATCGCGGCTCGAAGAATGATGAGGGATCGCTCTGACGAGTCCGGAACGTCGACCCGAACGTCGTTTCATGGATCGAGCGTGAACGAGGGACAACAAGAGACGCACCTCGTTGGTGAGGAGCAACGCCCGGTCCGGTCTCCGATCGATCAGTCAAAGGGTCTTTCCACCGATCTCCCGGAAGAACGAAGCGAAGTGGGAGATCTCTCCTCGGAGTCGAGCGCGATCGAGCGACCACCGGATGATGGCTCTGCCTCTGAGGCCACGGACGGTCCGGCCGCCGAATCGACCAGGGCGATCAGTGAGAGCACTCCCGATCCGGCGAACGAGGCCCCTGCCCGGGTCCGGATCGAGAGGACCGCCCACCCCAGTTCCGTTCGAAGAAAGAACGCCGCCGCGACGATGGCCATTGCCCAGCCTCATCGCTCGTCTCGACCGCGAGCGACGGATACGTGCGAGCTCAAGGCCTTTCTCAAGGGTCAGCCCGCGGTCGGCATCGAATCGTCAACCATCAGCGACGCTCTGGGCCGTGCAACCTACCTCGTTTCCGAGGGGCTGTCGTCCGGATCCCGCCTCCGTCAATGGATGGCTCGTCCGTCAAGCGTGTGGCTCGTCTGTTCTGTCCTTTTGGTCCTGTTGATCGCGCTCCTTTGGACCGGACGTCCCCAGAAAACAACGAAGACGACGTCCAAAAAGGCGTCAGCGCGTCTTCTGGTGGTCTCGGCCGAAGGCCCCTGTTGGGGTGAGGGAGCCGTGCTTCAGCCGGAGACCCGGATCGCGACCGGCAGCGCGCTTCAGACCGGTGCTGGTGGACAGCTCATCGTCGCAACCCCCGCCGGCAATCGGGTCACGCTCAAAGCCACGAGCATGTGCATCTTCGACAGCGTGACGGGCGCGACCGGGCACAGCCCCACTTACCGGTTCAGCAGTCTTTCCGGAGAGGTTTCCTTCGAGTTCTCCCAGGATGAGGAGCTCTCCTTGACCGTGGGCAAGGCCGAAGTGATGGGCCGTAACGCTTGCCTGCGGGTCATCCAACAGGGCAAGGCGTGTTCTCTCACCGTGGTCAGCGGAGAAGCCCGCGTCCGCTGCGAGAACCGTGAGACCAGACTGGTCGCCAAACAGGTCGCCTGGCTGGAGTGAGCTCTCTTTACGCCCGCGATTCGGGGCCTTGCTCCGGGAACTCTCCGACTCAAGATGCCTGCCACCCTGGCATCCCGTACCCTGTTCTCTGTTGTTCCTTGAACTGGCACCACCTCGGTCCCTATACTACGGTCCCGTATGATCGCAACATGTCCCTGTCATTCCCGAGCCCACGGCCGATCGACCTGTTCGAGGCCAGGACCTGCTACGGTGCGAAGCCTGGGCGCGGCCTTTCTGGCGGCTGCCATTGTCCTGACCTCGCCACTCGAGGCCCAGGAGGACCGGTCGCCGACGAGCACTCGTTCTCTCACGCTCACGGACGCGATCGTGAGCTCGCTCCACAAAAACCACGACCTCACGATCGAAAGGGAGTCGTTGCGGATCGCTGAGGCGTCCCTCCGCAAAACCGATGGCTCCTATGATCCCACTCTCAAGTTCGAGTCGAAAGTCCGGGATCGGATCGACCCGGTCAACAGCATCCTGTCCGGCGCCCCTGCGGGAGAAGTCGCTCCGAAACTGACCACTCTTTCAGGATCGAGTTCCCTCTCCCGGCTGTGTCGAGGAGGCGGGACCGCCTCGATCTCGGCTGCGGTTGCCCGAGACTGGACCGACAACTTCTTCACTCTCCTCGCTCCCGCCTACACGACCGCCCTGACCCTCGAATTTCGACAACCGATCCTCCAGAACCGAAAAATCGATGCAACCCGCAAGGCGATCCGCGTTGCGCGGACCGAGCGTGATCGATCGGTTTCGTCCTTGAAGAGGATGGTGACGGAGACCGTGGCGGCCGTGGAGAAATCGTACTGGACTTTAGTCGCGGCAAGGCGGGACACCGACGTTCGTCGCGACAGCGTAGTCCTGGCCCAGGAACAATGGACCGACACGAAGGCCCGGGTCGACGCAGGCGTCCTCGGACCCACGGAACTCTCCCAGCCGGCCGCCGAGGTGGAGAAGCGCAAAGGGGAACTCTACGCCTCGGAAGAGCAGGTCCGACGGGCCGAGCATCAGCTCAAGCTTTTGATTCTGGACAATCCCACGGACCCCGAGTGGAACACTGAATACGTTCCGGCCCAGCAGCCGTCGCCGATACTTGTCGCGATCGACCCCTCGTCGGCGATCAGGAAAGCGATCGAGGTCCGTCCCGAACTCGTTGAAGCCCAGGCTCAGGTGTCGAAGCAGAAGGTCGAGGTGGAGGCCGCTCGTGATCACATCCGCCCCCAGCTCGATCTGGTCGCATCCTACAGTCGGCGCGGCTTTGCCGGCCAGAACAACCCCAACGTGATCGTCTTTCCCGGGATGCCCACTGAGGACCATCCCGAACTGGTCGGCGGGCTCGGCCGTTCGATCGGCACGTTGGGCGCTGACTACTTCCCGGACGCCTCGGTCGGCGCGGTCTGCTCCGTACCTCTGGGCAACCGAGCAGCCAAGGAGGATTTCGAGGTGGCTCGCTCGGGAAGCAGACAGGCGTGGGTCCGTTTCGTCCAGACCCAACAGAAGATCGCGGTCGAGGTTCGTAACGCCATCGTGGCGTTGAGGACCGCCTGGCAGAGGATCGAGGCCGCGCGAGCGGGCCGGACAGCGGCCGAGGTCCAACTCCAGGCCGAAAGGGACCGTTTCATCGCGGGCGTTACGACGAACTTCATGGTGCTCACGCGTCAGAACGACCTCGTCCAGGCCCGGATCACGGAAACAGCCGCGCTGACCGACTACGAGAAGGCACGGGTGGAATACTGCCGGTCGGTCGGTACGCTCTTGGCGGATCGACAGATTGAGATCGTCGGCTCCTTCCCCTCGATGGGATCTCCCTCACGAAGGGTCGGACGCACCGCGGGGCTCTGACGGAATGGACCCTCGAACCGATCGACAAGAGGCCACGGTCCCATCGGTCTCGGTCGCGCTGGCCCGCTGCGATGATTACTCCTCCAAAACGGTCGAGAGGGCCCTCTCGACGTTGATCGAGACTCTGGGCGGGTGGTCCCGGTTCCTCCACCGGGGAGATCGGGTGGTCATCAAGCCGAATCTCCTCATGCCCGGAACCGAGCAGCGCCCCATCACCACACACACGCAGATCATCCGCTCGGTGTTCGACGCTGTCACGGCCGAGGGCGGCCAGGCGAAGATCTTCGACATCCCCGGCGTCGGATCGCTGAGATCATCGGCTCACAAACTGGGTTTTGCCGATCTCCCTCTGGAGGAAGACCCTCGATATACTCGGTGGAAGCCGGTGTTGGGCCCGTTCGGCGAGATCGAACGGGTCGATCTCGAGGACGCCGTGGTCGTGAACGTGGCCAAGCTCAAAACCCACGGAATGATGGGGCTTACGCTCGCGACCAAGAACCTGTTCGGCCTCGTGAAACTGAGCCAACGGCTCGAGTGGCACCTCAAGTCCGGCATCAACTACGACCACTTCGCGAGCCTGCTGGTGGAGATCGAACAGCACGTGAAGCCGGCACTGAACATCATCGACGCGGTTGTCGCCATGGAAGGAAATGGTCCGAGCTCCGGCACGGCGCGTCCTCTTCGCTTTCTCGCTGCCTCCAGTGACGCGCTTTCGCTCGATGCCGCGGTCTGTCGCATCATCGGGATGAACCCCCTTGATCTCGCGATTCTGGCCGCTGCCAGGAAGCTCGGCATCCCTTTCGACGACGATCCTCCGGTTCTTGGGGATCCCGTGGAACCCCATCGGATTCATGACTTCCAGAAAGTCGTCGACCTCAGAAACAACCCCGGCCGACACTTCGGGATTCCGGGCACGAGATGGCTCCACGACCGGCTCCGCGCCTGGACTCTGAGCCGTCCTGCCGTCGACGAAGGCCTCTGCACGGGCTGCGGTCGATGCGCGGCTGTGTGCCCGATGCACGCCATCGACATGGGAAAGAACAAGCCGTCCATCGATCTTGCGCGTTGCATCCGCTGCTTCTGTTGCCAGGAGCTCTGCCCCGAGGGTGCTCTCCGTGTCCGACGTGGAATCCTGAGTCGATTCGCCTGGCGTAAGCGCTGAGAAAGCGTCGGCCCTTCTCGTGCCGCCCTGGGGACAGTCACTCGGGTTCCGTCAACCTGTTGCTTCCCTCCTCAACGACTGATAAGATGGCGAATTCTGCCCGATGAGCGTTTGGCGAATATCCTCGAGGAGGAGCTGTTACCGCATGTCGCGAGCATTCAGCATAGGTTTCGTATCATGGATGGTGACTTTGATGTGTCTGGCCAGTCAAGGAACCGCGAGCCCGCAGGTTCCCAAGATCCAGTTCGAGAAGTTCGTCCTCGACAATGGTCTGCAAGTGATCCTGCACATCGATCGGAAACTCCCGATCGCCCACGTGAACCTGTGGTTCCACGTCGGATCGAAGAACGAGAAGATCGGGAAGACCGGTCTTGCCCACCTCTTCGAGCACATGATGTTCCAGGGCTCCAAGAACATTCCCGGCAAATACTTGAGCGAGGCGGAGAAGATCGGCGCCAATCTGCGGGAAGGCGGCGTCAACGGGACCACCGACAACGACCGGACGAACTACTTCATCACCGCTCCCTCGGGTTCTCTCGAACGTCTTCTGTGGCTCGAGTCGGATCGTCTCAGCGGGCTTATGGACGCCTTGACCCAGGCGAAGCTCGACAACCAGCGGGACGTGGTGAAAAACGAACGTCGCCAGGCGTATGAAAACGTCCCCTATGGCAGGGCGCACGAGCTCATCTTCTCGTACCTTTTTCCCGCGCGTCATCCGTACTCGTGGCCGGTCATCGGCAGCATGGATGATCTCACCACCGCCACGATGGATGACGTGAAGGAGTTCTTCCGCACGTATTACACACCCAACAATCTGACCCTGACCATCGCCGGAGACTTCGATCCGTCGGTCGCGAAGACGCTGGTCACGAAATACTTTGCCTCGATCCCCCCCGGTCCGGCGCTGGCCCGCCCGGCAAGACTGAATGCCACGCTCGATGCGGATCGCGTCGTGGAAGTGTCAGACCGTGTCAAGCTCTCGAGGGTGTACCTGGTCTGGCCGACGATCCCTTACTTCGATGCCCAGGAAGCGCCTCTCGACCACGCGGCAACGATACTGGCCGACGGTCTGTCCTCTCGCCTGCAGAAGTCGCTGGTGTACGACCGGCAGCTCTGTACAAGGGTGCAGGCGTACCATATGACACTGGAGATTTCCGGCGGCTTCGTCATCGATGCCCAGGCCCGACCCGGCGGCTCTCTTCCAGAGATCGAGAAGATCATCCTCGCGGAGGTCCACCGGCTGGCCACGGAGGGGCCTTCTGTCGACGAGCTCGCTCGGGCGAAAAACAAGCACGAGTTCGAGTTCATCGCCGGCCTCGAACGGATCGGTGGATTCGGTGGGAAGGCCGACCAGCTCGCACGGTACAACACCTTCCTTGGACAACCCGACCTGTTCCAGGCAGACCTCGACCGCTACGATTCTGTCACCCCTTCGCTCGTGAAAGAGACGCTCAGTCGTTTCGTCGACGGGAAGCCTCGACTCACGATCCGGTTCCATCCGGAGCCGTCGACCCGTCCTGCTGGGGAGCCCCCGGACCGGACAAAAGCTCCCGCGCTTCTGCAGGACCGGCCTTTCTCGGTTCCGCAGGTCCGCACGACAACCCTCGCAAACGGCCTTGAAATCTTCGTTGTGGAGAACCACGAACTTCCGAAGGCGGCCGTGAGGCTCTCGGTCAGAGCCGGCTCCTCCCGTGAAGATCTCGAAAAGGCCGGCCTGGCCACGCTGACCTCTCGGGTTGTCGACAAAGGGACGAAAAAGAGAACGGCTCTCGCGATCGAGGACGAACTGGCCGCACTGGGAACAAGGCTTTCGAGTTCGGCTGGAACCGAGTCCTCTGCTCTTTGGATCGACGTTTTGAAACGGAATCTTTCCCCCGCGATGGAGATCCTTGCCGACGTCGTCCTCCAGCCCACATTCCCCAAAGCAGAGACGGATCGGGAAAAGAAGAAGCTCCTCGACGAGCTCGTTCAGATCCAGCAGGATCCGGGCCGGGTCGCAAGACGGATCATGCCGTTGCTCGCCTATGGTCCCAACCATCCGTTCGGCCACCCGGCCCAGGGAAGCGAGGACACTGTCCAGCATCTCACCGAAGCCGATCTGACGGCCTTCTACAAGAAATTCTTCCAACCCGCGAATGCGTCCCTCGTCTTTGTCGGAGACCTCACTCTGGACGAAGCGCGCGGACTGGCGGAGAAGTACTTTGGGGCCTGGACCGGTTCGGCCGTTCCACCGCTCGCGGTGCCACCTCCGGAACCTGCTGCTCCAGGCAAGATCTACCTTGTCGACAAGCAGGACGCGGAGCAGTCTGTCGTCGCCTCGATCCTTCCGGGAACGAACCGGAACTCTCCGGATTACTACGGACTCCAGATCGTCGACGCCATCTTCGGGGGCGCGTTCGGGTCACGGTTGAATCTCAATCTCCGTGAGGCTAAGGGTTACACCTACGGATTTTTCTCGGCTCCGGTCTTCCTGTCGAAAGCCGGAACCTGGTACTCTTTCGGAGGAGTCCAGACGAAATTCACCGGGGAGACGGTCACTGAGGTCCTGAAGGAGACGAAGGGCCTCGCGGGAGAGCGTCCCATCGAGCAGAAGGAGCTCACCGATGCCAAGGCCAACAAGGTCCGTGGTTACTCCCAGTCGTTCGAGAGTCAGAGTCGGATCTCTGGCGTGGTGGCGGATCTCTGGCTGCAGGGCCGGCCCATGTCGGACATGAGCCACGAACCCTTCGAACTCGAGAGAGTATCCATTGAGGAGGCCAACTCCGTGGCGAAGAAGTACGCTGTTCCGGCTGAAGTGCGGTTTCTGGTCGTGGGAGACCGCAGCAAGGTGGAGAAGACGCTGTCTGCGCTTGGGCATGGAGACGTGGTTCTCCTGGACACTATGGGGCGGCCAAAGCGCTGACCCGCCGAGCGGATCGTGAAGAGCGGATCGTGAAGAGAGGAATCGTCACGATCACGGCGTGTTGCCATCACGGTCTTGACACACCGTTGGCTCTGAGCCCATCGATGAGGAATGTGCTAGGAGCTTGTCGAGGCAAAACCTCGACCATCTTCCCGCCGTCACCGATGATTTCGGGTACTCCTTTCTCTCCCGATGACCGACGCCCCTGGACGAATTGATGGATCCGAAAGTCTTGAGAACGGACGCCCCTTGTCGTAGCCGGCCGCAGTAGAAGGGGATCCATTCACACACTCTGGAGTCCAGACGCGTCCTTTGTCGGTCCTCCTGCAGAAAGCTATTCTCTGCGACACGTAGGAGGTTGCTACAATGAAACGCATTGCATCGATTCTGGTTCTTTTGGCCACTGTTCCGACTCTTCAGGCTTTTGCGAGGGAGGTTCCGATGGGGCACTCACGCTCGTCTCTCAGCTCGATCAGCGGCAGCTCGAACGATCGCGCTCCTGTGTCGGTGACCCGTCTCGACGTGGAGATATCACCCGATGGGAAGAAGGTCCTCATGGTTGTCCGCGGTCTGACCGCTTCCGGTCGGAGAACCTCCTTGAGTCAAGCGCTTCCATCGGCCTTTCAGATGGAGCCGGACTTCCATCATCGGTGGGTCAGCAACCCGGGCCGCGGTCTGTGGGACGAGTGCCGCCGTATCCTGAATCGCAACGGCGCTGTCCCGCACGTCGTGGGATCTCTCGTCCGCACCGTCGATCGATCGGGAAAAGTGGTCCGGTCCGAAGGTGTCCTGGGTTTCTCGTGGGGGTTCGATCTCGCGACCCGGAAATTCTGGTACAAATACAACGCCGCCGAGGCCCCCGTGCTTCCGAAGCCGTTCCGGGGAGAGAACTGGACTGGAATCAACTTCCGAGCTCCTCTCCAGCTCGTCCGATACGATCTCGAAGAGGTCGAATCGATCGTCGAGAACTGGGGGGGCACCATTGCCGGGCCAGAGGGTCCGGTGGACGTGGTCATCCTTCCCGACTCCGTCGATTTTTGCCCGACCGCCACCGGCTCCCGCGAGAGCGAGGCGGAGAAGTGGCTGCGCAAGGGAGCGCGGGTCATGTGGGAGCGAAACTTTCCGAAGCCTTCCCCCACAAAGCCCGGCGATGACGAGTGGCGGGATTGACGCGGTGGAGCCACAGCGGCTTGAAGCCTCGGAAGCCTCGATTTGAAGCCTTAGTAGGGAGATTGCTTTCTATCGGCCAGACGCTTGAGAATCTCCACGTTCTCTCTGTCCGGCCCTTTGTCGTCGAATCCGGGAACTTCGAGAATCCACGGGAGCGGGCGCAGAGCCGGGTGACAGAGCATCCTCTCGAAGGCTTCTTCCCCAAGATGACCTCGGCCGATGTTCTCGTGACGATCGACCCGCGATCCCAGGCCTGTCTTGGAGTCGTTGGCGTGAATGGCCAGCAGCCACTCGAGCCCTACGGACGCCGAGAACTCCTCGACCGTTCTTTCGAGCCCCTCGGCTGTGGCGACATCGTAACCCGAGGCGAAGAGATGGCACGTGTCCCAGCAGACACCCAGTCTTTTGTCCCAGCCGAAAGCCTCGAGGATCTCCCGGAACTCGTCGAACCGATCACCGATCGTCTCGCCTTGTCCGGCACAGACTTCCAGAATCAGACGAGAGCTTCCCTCATAACCATCGAGGACCCGTTCCATGGACCGGACAACGGTCTTGAGAGCTCTGTCGTGAGGCGAGGAACCGGCAGAGCCGGGGTGGAAAATGAGGCCGGCCGCACGAGCCTTATCCGAGAGCCGAAGCTGGTTGGACAGACTGGCCACCGACTTCTCCAGGACTGCCGGATCCTGAGCGGCCAGGTTCACGAGGTAACTCGAATGGACAAAGACCGGACCCAGTGAGTTGTCGGCCACGCCTTTGCGGAACGAGTCGAGCTCCTCCTCTTTCGGAATCGGTTCTTTCCAGGTTCTGGGCGATCCGATGAAGATCTGAATCGGCCCGGCTCCGATCTCCAACGCCCGGGCCACCGCGCCCTTGAGCCCACCACTGACGTGGGCTCCCACCTTCACCGAACACACGTTCCGTAGCTCCGGTCTCACCCCTGCGGCCGCGATCCCGACTCCGGGTGGCAAAATCACCACACGAGCTCCTGCGTGCCCATCCGCTGACGGTTGAGAAGTTTGATCGCCGAGACAGCCAAGCCGATGGCGTTGGCGACCAGCTCGTCCTCGACAGGTTTCCCGGTCGTCACCGTGGCCCAAGATCGGATCGTCATACGATCCGCGTCCAGCTCGTCGATCCAGTCTCTGAGCTCCGCATATCGAGTATTCAAGGTTGCGGCAAGGAGAGGAGGGATTGACCAGATAGGGCCGGGGTTGGCCTTCACCTCGGTCACAACGACACTCACGTCGTGATCGGCAACGGCCTCGAGAAGGCTCCTGAACAGGCCCGCTATCTTCGTCGACTGCGGGACCGGCTTGCCGTCCTTGTGGTCCCTGGCGCCGAGCCGTCCCCAGAAAAGAGGTTTGGCTTCGCTATAGATGGCCCAGGCGCAGTTCCACCCGCGTACGTCCAGGGCCAAGATGGCCGTGTTCTCATCCCGCTGGTTTCTCGCGTAAGACAGATCGGTCACGGACAAGGGGCTCCTCCTCAGGCGATCGAGAGGATCGCGCGCGGCCCTCAGGATAGCACAGTCTCCACCGGACCAAAAACCAGTCCACCGGGCCAAAAACGAGAGGGAATTCGCCCCTATCTCAACGCCTTGACCTTCGCGAGCTCCTGGGCATAGCACTCTGGACACAGACCGTGGGAAAACTGGAGGTCGGAGCGTTTCTCGATGTACCTATCGACTTGCATCCACTGGTTGTCGTCGTCGCGGATCTTCTTACAGTACATGCAGATCGAGAGCAGACCCTCGAGGTCGGCGAGGCGGTTTCTAAGGCCCATGACGCGTTCGGCCACCCGGACCCGGGCGACGAGATGTTCGATATCCAGTGGCTTGGTCAAGAAGTCGTCAGCACCTGCTTCGAGGGCCTTCAAGAGGCTGTTCCGTCCATCGAGGAGGGTGACCATTATGATGTAGGAATACATGCGACTTTCCGGGTCCCGGACCGACCGACAAAAGTCCAGACCATCCATCTCCGGCATCATCCAGTCCGTAACGATCAGTGGGTAATGGGTCTTCTTGGCCTCCTCGAGGGCCTCCGTGCCGTTTGCAGCCTCCGTGACGGTGTAGCCGATCTTCTCCAGTGTGACCCGTAGCATCATGCGACAGGCCGCTTCGTCATCGACGACCAGGATCTTCATGAGATCTCCTCTCGTTACCATCCCGCGGGGAGACTTCGCATCCTCAAGGTCTGTGAGGTCTTCCCGCGGAACAATCATTGTCACAGAACGGCCAACCACCGCCCTATCGAGACGATCGGTCGACGATTTTTGTCCGGGCCGACTTCTGGAGCAGCGCATCCACGATCCGCGAAAAATCGAGCGGATCAAACGGCTTGTTCACATAGACGTCGACTCCTTGCGCCATGGCTTTGCTCCTGTTGTAGACATCCTTCACAGTGGTGAACATGACGATCGTCATCGCCCGGGATTCCTTGTGGCGACGGGCGAAGCCCACCACCTCGAGACCGTTCATCCGTGGCATCTGGAGGTCGACTATCAAGAGGTCGACCTTCTCATTGAGGAGGACCCCGACCGCCTCGATGCCATCGGCCGCCTCCAGGAGCTTGAGATTGGGATGCCGCAACAGAAAACCCCTGACGATTCCCCGGATACTTTTGTCGTCGTCGACGATCAGGACTGTTTTCTGGCCCGTTTCCGTTTCTGGGCTCGTCATCTCTCGGCCTCCAGTCGATCCTGGCAGGTCAAACGCTGTCGGAGACGTTGACGTCGACATCGGCCAGGAGGCGGTCGACGTCGATGATTAACACCAGACCGTCCGGCACCTGATACACGTGGGTTAGCGCCTCTGAGGTCCCGGGAACTCGACCTCTGTCCGACTCCACCTCGTTCACGTCGCCCATCGCAGGGTCGACCACTCCCGCCACGGCGTCGACGATGAGCCCCATTGACCTCTCGCCGGCCTTCACGATCAAGATTCGAGTTGCGTTGGTGGGAGAGATCGACGACAGCTCGAAGAGCGAGCGGAGATCGAAGACCGCCATGATCACGCCGCGAACGTTGATCAGCCCCGCGGCCGCACGTCTCGGTGCCCGTCCTCCCAACGCGGTTGGCACCGGCGTCAGCGCAACCATGTTGACCACCTCGACCAGGCTTCGAATTTCGATGCCGTACCGGGAGTTGGCCAGCCGGAAAACAACGAACTGCCCAACGGACATCATGTCTTACCCCTTCCTCTCCTCCCATCGAGGAGTTCAAGGATGGTCGGACCGATCTGCTCCAGAGGCAACACCATAGAGGTTGCCGCCATCCGAACCGCCTCTCCCGGCATCCCGTAGACGGCGGACGTGGCTTCGTTCTGGGCGATCGTGATCGCTCCGGTTCCGTGAAGAGTCTTCAGTCCGAGCGCGCCGTCACGGCCCATGCCGGTCAGTAGCACGCCGATGACCCCTCTTCCGATCGAATCGGCGAGTGAAGCGAACAACCGGTCGATCGCCGGACGGCACCCGTTGATCGGCACTGTGGAGTCGGTGTGTGCGGTCAGGTGACCATCAACCGTCAGGTGTCGATCCCCGGGAGCCACGTAGACGGTCCCGGACAGGAACTGCAGGCCCTCGGTCGCCAGCACCACCGGCAGGCGGCAGTTCGATGCAAACCAAGAAATGAACCCGGGCATGAACTCCTCGCTCATGTGCTGGACGATGACGACCGGAACGCGGATCATGTCCTCGAACGAGGCCAGCAGAGCCTGGATGGCGGGAGGGCCTCCGGTGGACGCGCCGATCGCCAAGATGCGGGGCCGCCATCCGATCGACTCCGGAATCTGCGGATCCAACGTCGGAGCGGTGCTCGACGACGGTTCCACGCCTTTCTCCCTCTGGTTTTCCCGGCTCCGGCGAAAGACCGTCACCCCGGCCACGATTCGGACCTTCCGATACAGGAGGTTCTGCACGTACGGATTGCTTTCGATCCCGACCAGACGGTCCTTTCCAAGGATGTCGACCGCCCCGGCGGCGAGAGCTCGGAAATGACCGTCTCCCGCGGATTGGCGAATGCTCGTGACGATCAGGATCGGCGTGGGACACTGCTCCATGATCAACTGGGTTACTTCGGCGCCGTCCAAGTGGGGCATGTCGAGATCCATCACGAGTACGTCCGGAGATTGAGCGGTCACAGCGGACAGGACCTTCCGGGAGTCGTCGATCGCGCCGAGAAGGACGAACTCGTCAGACGCGGAGAACGCGGCCGAGAATGCCGCCAGAACGGTGGGCGAGTCATCCACGAGAAGCACATGAATCGGCCTTTTCACCGGGAACCTCCCCGTTCCGAGCCGCCCGTGAGCTCACGGACCCGAGCGAGAAACGCATCCTGCTCGAAGCTCTTCTTCGCGATGTACGCGTTCGCCCCCACCTCGAGCCCCCGGGCCTTTTCGTCATCGGCCCCGAGAGAGGTGACCAGGATGACCGGCAGGCTCACAAGAGCCGGGCTTGAACGGATCCGACGGGTCAGCTCGAGCCCTCCCACAAGCGGCATGTCCAGGTCGGTCACCACCAAATCGGCCCCGGTTGAACCCAGGCGCTCCCAGGCATCGCGGCCATTGGCCACGGCCGTGACCTGGTAGCCGGCGATTTCGAGGATGCTCGTGAGCATCTCCCGGCTGGTGGTCGAGTCCTCCGCCACGAGAACCCGCACCCGCGACCGCTCTCCGAACCCCTTCTTGGAGGGCTCAGACGGGGAAGGTCGTTCTGGCGGTGCGAACCCGAGGCTCCGGGATCGACGCCCCAGGCTCCGGAGCAGCCCGTCGCAGTCGAGTACCACCGCGAGGTCACCCCTGGGCCGAATCGTCACGCCCGATACGTTCTCGACAGCCCGAAGGATCGAACCCAGCGGCTTGATGACGATCTCTTCCTCAGCTTCGATCTCGTCCACGGCGAGCCCCATCCGCTTCTGGACGTTTCCGATCACGATCAGCTTGATCACGTCAGTCGAGGCCTCGAAGGGAGCGGTCCCGAACAGATCGGACAGAGAGGTCACCGGGACCACGCCTCCCCGGAAACTCATGACTTTTCGCCCTCCCACATCGGTCAGGGCGTCACGGGATACCTTGAGAACCTCTAAGACCGATGTCGCGGGCAGGCAGTAGCGGGTCCCCGCATCGAGCACCATGACGCTCTGGATGATCGACAGGGTGAGCGGCAGGCTCAGAGTGAACTTGGTCCCTCGTCCAGGCTCGGTCCGGATCTCCACCTGTCCCTGGAGCCGGCCGATGTTCGTGCGGACCACGTCCATCCCAACCCCACGCCCGGAGACCTCGGTCACGATCTCCCGGGTCGAGAATCCGGGGGCGAAGATGAACTCGAGAACCTCGGCCGCGGCCATCTCTTTGAGACGTTCCTCAGTCACCAGGCCGGCCGTGATCGCCTTGGCTCCGATCCGCTCCACCGACATCCCGCTCCCATCGTCTGAGAGCTCGATCACGACCCGTCCATGCAGGTACCCGGCTCCGACATGGATACGCCCCCGGGGCGGTTTGCCGGCCAGACGTCGCGCGGCCGGAGGTTCGATGCCGTGATCGATCGCGTTGCGCACCATATGGAGGATGGGGTCCTCGAGCCGCTCGAGCACCACCTTGTCGATCTCTGTCTCCTCTCCGGAATACTCGAACTCTACGTCCTTACCCAGAGACCGGGCGATGTCCCTGACCATCCGGGGGTATCTTTGGAAGAGGTGACGCAGAGGGATCATCCGGATCCGGATCGACTCCTCGCCCAGGCGGTCCACGAGGCCTGAAATTTCGGTATGGAGGGCCTCCCCGGTCACGAACGCTGTCTGCGACCGGTTGCCGAGCTCGTTCATCGACCGCCCCAGAAGGGCGAGGTGTTGACGCAGCGCGTCGCTAGACCCGGTCGAAGTCCCGCAAAGCTCCAACTGTTCCCGAATTTGCTCCAACACGGCGAATGACTGCTGGACCCCTTCCATGAAGGCCCGGAGCTCCTTCTCGAGGAGTTGGAGGCCACTCTTCCGGTTCACGAGCTCTCCGGCTGTGTTGATGATCGCGTCGACCTTGGAGAGCCCGACCCGGATTGTCTCGGAGGCCTCGCGGCTGAACGCTGTCAAGCCGGACGCGACCGTCCGCCGATCCGCAGGGACCGCCTCGGTCACCCCCTCGACCGTGCTCTCGACCGTGCTCTCGATCCCCGCGGTCATCGGTCCGGCCGTCCGATGGTCGGGCTTCTTCATGGCCTCAAGATACCCGCTGGCTGCTGTCTTCAACTTCTCGAGAATCGCAGGAGGCGTGCCCTCGTCGTGGACTCCGGTCTTGAGCTCCCGCCCCACCTTCTCCAGAACCCCGAGCCACTCGTGAAAAAGGTCGAGAACGGCGTCGCCGACCATGACCCGCCCTGCCCGGATCGCGGATAGGAGGTCCTCCATTTCAGAACCCAGCTGGGTGAGTGTGGCGTACTTGAGCGTTCCGGCAGTGCCCTTGAGGGTGTGACAAAACCGGAAGAGCGCGTCCAGCGGTTTCGGTTTTCCGGGCTCGCGACGGAGCTGGTCGAACAAAGTGCCAATTTCGTCGATCTGCTCCGGGAGCTCCCCCAGATACTCGGCCCGGCAGGCCTTGAGGATTTCCTCGGCCATCGACTCATCGACCGAAGGGGCGACCATGGGCATGGCCTGTGGAGCACGGACGGATGTGTCCGCGACCAAGGCTGGCTCTGCCGTGGAAACCCCGGTCTGATCGATCTCCCGGTGGGCAGGCTCTTTTCGGGGGTTGCCGATCCGGGGACTGAACGCGGAGAGCAAAGGGATCAGGTCGGAACCGGACCGTTCAGTGGCCACCAGATACGTGAAACGGACCTTGGAATCGCTCTCGAGCCCTTGGCTGGCGCAGGAAACGATTTCGCCCATCGTCTCGATGAGATCGTGACAGCGGTTCGATTCGTCGTTGAACCGCTCGACCGAAAACAACACGTCCACGACCAAGACCGGGGAACCCCGAGTCCCCAGATCCACGAGTCTCTGCTCCTGCTGCTCCGTGAGGACGTCCCTGTGCGACTCCTGGAGGGACGGATAGAGCCGCTCGAAGTTGACCCGCACCGCCCGGACAGGGTCGATCAGGAGCTCGCCGATCCTCGAGACCAATGTATCGACCTCCGGGTCGTCGTGGTCGACAGGCTGTCCGGTGGGCGCCACTCGGCGCATCAGGAGATCGAACGCGTCCAGGAGGGCGTCGAAGAAACGGCCATCGAAAGTCACCAGTTCGATTCGCTGCTGCAGGAGCGATTCCATCGAATGGAGAAGTCGGGCCGTGGCCGTGTCGCCCACGAGCACGGCCGCGCCCTTGAGGCCATGGAAGCGCCTGAGGAAGAGGGCCCTGTTCTTGTCCGTGATTTGACCGGATCGCTCCGAGGCGAGAACCAACCCTGTCAGCTCCTCCAGGGCCTCGCGAACCTCCGTCCGGAAGCTGTCTGTGAGTGTCGGGTCGATCATGGCTCGCGGTTCCCTTCCGGCGGTCGCCGTACCGGATCGAACTCGTGACTGGCAAACGCCTTGACCGCGGAGAACAGGGCTGCCACCTCGCGTCGGTCAGAGCCATATCGGACGACCCCTTCGAGCACTCGGGACATTCTCTCGGACAACGAGGCTGGCAACTCCTCCATGGTGTCGGGCGTGATCGGTACGATTCCTGCCACGTCGTCGACCCGAAGCCCGAAGATCGAGGCTTTCGCCTCGCACAGGAGAGTCCGACGGCGAGCCTCGTCCCTGGTCGTGCCCGGGCCGGTCAAGCCAAGCAGAACGTCGAGTTCGACGACATCGATGATCGTGCCCCTCAGATTGATCACTCCGGCGATCTCCGGAGGAGTGCACGGGATCCGGGTCACGGTCGGATTCGAGAGGATCTCATGAACCTGGTCGAGCCTGAGCAAAAATTTCTGCCCGCCGCACGAGAACAGGAGGTGGGCATGCTGACCGAAGTTCTCGAACGTTTCGACGGACGTGTTCGAGCGCTGGCTCAGGCTGCGGGCTCTCTGCTCGAGGGTCTCTTGAGTCATTTTTTCGTCGCTACTCACGATATCCTCCTGAACTCCCGCCGTTGAAGCCGCTTCCACCGGGCCCGGCTCTTGCCCACGCTAGGGAGTCTAACGGAGCCGCCCGTGAGCTCGGGTCTGGCGAACGGGCGTCGATTCGCCCCCCCCTTCCGCAAGAATGAACATTTCCGACCGCTCCTTCAGCTTGTCGGCCATCCCCTTCAGGGACTTCGGAGTTCGGATCGAGGGTCTGGATCGCCTCGAGGACGTTTCGGTACTCGCGGTCGCCTCCCGCCCCGTCCCCCAGTTTGTCCAAACAGCGCGCCATGGAGAACCGGGCCCCCACGTCGCCAGGATCGAGGTAGATGAGCCGCGACAAGGAGTCACGGGCTTGGTCGGGGAGACCCCGATCGAGTCGGCTCGTGGCCAGCATCCGATGAGCCCGTGCCCGCAGGGGATCAAGGTCAAGGACCGCGGCGCAAAGGGTTTCGACCTCCTCGTGTTGGCCAAGGCTGAGCGCCAGCCAGGCCCGTTCCAGAATATCGTCGAGCAACGACAACGATTCGGAGGGGGAGGTAGACGGAGTCTGGGGTTGTGTCGGGGCTCTCTGGTTGCCTACCCAAGGTCGGAGCGGGTGAGGTCTTTCCCGTTTAGCCTGCTCGATCCCAGGCTCACGAATGCGGTCTCTCCCCCGCCCCGTCCGTTTCGAGTGTCTCCGTGAAGTCGCGGGAGCGGGTTGAACCGTGCGGACCCGGTGGACGTAGGCATGAGAGCCCTCGAACTTCACCACGTCGAAGTACCGCATCGCGAACCGGAACCCCTCGGTGTGGCCGAGGAACAAGGCGCCCCCTGGCTTCAGCACGGCTCGCATCCGGTCGATGACATCCTCTGTGGCGACGTCGGAGAAATAGATCAAGACGTTCCGGCAGACGATCAGGTCGAACATGGTGGCCCGTCGGTCCGCGAAGGGCGGTTGGTCTTTCACTTTCTGAGCGCCCGGTTGAAGCCCTCGCCTTTCAGGCGAGTTGCTTCAGCGAGGTCGCTTTGCTCGATCGGGTATC
>Ga0074195_1000614_pt1 | contig 64772 bp, 46 predicted proteins | sample EPASupsiteHSE623_FD_64525 | JGI IMG/M metagenome (GOLD analysis project Ga0074195, IMG submission 64525) | Bioremediated contaminated groundwater from EPA Superfund site, New Mexico - Sample HSE6-23 | ecosystem: Environmental > Aquatic > Deep subsurface > Groundwater > Contaminated ...
CGGCTCCTCTTTCCCCCCCCGCGAAGGGTGGAGGATCTTCTGCGCTCCTTTGTCTCGGAGGCCCTGGTCCGGGAGTTCGCCTTGGAAAGCCTCAAGAGGATGAGCGGGTCGTACGTCACCAAACAGTTCCGGGCGAGCGAATCGGACCTGGTCTGGGAAGTGAGACTACGGGGACAGCCGGCGTTCATCTACATTTTAATTGAGTTCCAGTCGACCGTGGACCGATTCATGGCCATACGACTGCTGACCTACATGCTGCTCTTCTACCAGGACCTGGTGAAGAAGAGGAGGTTGAGGTCGGTGCCATCGGTATTACCGGTGGTCCTGTACAATGGCGACAAAAGGTGGGATGCGCCACTGTGTCTGGAAGAGCTCATCGACGTTCCCTTCCCGTCGATCGGCCGTTACGTCCCGCGGTTCACGTACTACAAGATCGCGGAGAACGAGTTTTCGCCGGCGAGTCTGGAAGCCATGGAGAGTCTGGCAGCACAGATGTTTCGAATCGAGACCGGGGAGGTGAGGAACCTCCCGGAGATCGCGCGTGGAGTGATCAGGGTCTTCGAGAGGGAGGCGGGCGACGAGCTCAAGCGAGACTTTCGGCTGTGGTTGTGTCGCTTGCTACGGAAGAGGGGCGTCGACGTGGACCCCACCGACCTGGGCGCATCGGAGGTGTACCCCATGTTGTTGGCGAAGCTTGAGAAGCACAACGAGGACCTTTTACGAGAGGGTAAGCAAAAGGGCCGTCAAGAGGGCCGTCTGGAGGCCCTGAAGCTTCTGTTGGAAGCGAAGTTTGGTGAAGAGGGACGGAGTCTCTGGGGACAGATCGATGGCGTCACGGACATCCGGAGGATTGAGAGGCTCATCCGGCTGGTCGCCACGGAAACGGATCTGACGGGCGTGGTGAAAGCCCTGAATTCGAGGGTGAGGAAGACGAGCGGACCCCGCGGGGGGTGATAAGGATGGCCGGGCGGTTTCATGACGACCGACCACTCTGGCCCTGTGCCTTGCCCTTTTCCCGCCCTTATCACACGGCACACTTTCACAGAACCGGACTGTGCTTTCACTCGCGCCTGTCACGATCACACCCACCCCCGGCCGGTCGTGGAAGGTGAAAGAACCAGGGCGAGTGCTCGTGTTCGTGATGGTGGGTGTCCGGTGAACGTGGCACGGGGCCGGTGTAAATGGACGGGAAGAGGGCGGTCTGGCTTGATTTCGAGGTGTGGTTACCTGCGGTCCATACCCTGTCTTACGGGACGCTTCCCGCAGACCCTCCGCTTTGCCCTGCCCCGGGCCCTGGCCATGCGTGTCGCCTCGTCGTTCAAAGCCTTCTTCCGGAACTCGATCAGCTCGCGAACCTCGTCGCTCGCATACGCTCGTTTCATCGCGTCCAGTGCCATATTTTCAACCTGGTGACCTACCAGGACGTGAATTTCAGTCCGTCGATCGATTCGAAATGGACATCCCGGGTCATCAAGGTCAGGTCATTCTCCACAGCCACTGCCGCGATCCACAGGTCGTTCTCGGGGATGGGTTTGCCCTTGTCCTTGAGAGCGGCCTTCAGGTGGCCATAAGTGTGGGCGGTCCGACCCGTGCAAACAAGGACGGAGCAGGTGCGTGCGAACCGATCGACGACAGCGATGTTCTCCTCCACCCGGCTCGACTTCGCAGCCCCGTAGTAGAGCTCCCCCAACACGGTCGTTGAGATGAATACCTCGTCGGCGTCGACGATCTTGAACCTCAGTTCCGCATCATTCGCGAGGAAAGCGATGACGGCGTTGCTGTCGAGAAGGAGTCTACCAGCCATGAGGGTCGACGGTCTCGCAGTCCTCTTCGATGGCCTTCTTCATGAGCCGGGCCTGTTCCGGATCGAGAGTTCCGACCAAGAACGCCAGGCGTTTTCCAGAAACGACAGCACCCCTGGAGGCAAGACAGCGGACGAGGTCAACCACCCGATCCTGCGCCTCCTCGGGCAGTTCATCCAGAATCGCCAAGAAATCGGGTTGACGGGAAAGCTGTCCCACAACGAAACCTCCTCGCATGTATGAGTGTACACCATGATCAGGCCCCGGTCTTGGTCGGAGAGCTGAGAGACAGGGCCGACACTCAAGATCCGGTCAACCGACGCGCTGACGGTCACGGAAGCCCGAAGTCGCGCAGCAGCCGGTCGACGATCCGCCCGGCCGCGTGACCGTCCCAGAGGGGCGGAATCGTACCGGTCTTCCACTCGCCGCGGATCGCCGCAAGCGAGTTCTCGACGATCGCCGTGGGCTCGAGGCCGACCAAGACATTCGTTCCCGTCGTGATCGTGATCGGCCGCTCAGTGTTCTCCCGGAGCGTCAGGCACGGGACGCCCAGGACCGTCGTCTCCTCCTGAATACCCCCGGAGTCGGTCAGGACAAGCCTTGCGTCCGCAAGCAGACCAAGGAAATCGAGGTAGTTCAGCGGCTCGCAAAGACGCAGGCCAGGCTCCGCATCGAGCCGCGACTGAAGACCGAACTCGGCGAGCCGGCACCGGCTGCGTGGGTGGATCGGGAACACGACCGGCAGGTGACCCGCGATCTGAATCAAGGCCCCGAGAATCCTCTCGAACATCCGCGGGTCATCGACGTTCGTCGGCCTGTGCAGCGTGACGAGCGCGTAACCCTTCGCGTCCAGGCCGAGTTTTCCGGGGCTCTTGCGACCTCTTGCCAGCGACTCGCACCATCGGAGCGTATCGATCATCACGTTCCCGACCGGACACACCCTGGAACCGGCGATCCCCTCGTTCCTGAGGTTCGTCTCACCGTCCTCGCAGGTCGTGAAGAGCCAGTCGGAGACGTGATCGGTCAGCTTGCGGTTGATCTCCTCGGGCATGCCCGAGTCGAAGCTGCGGAGCCCGGCCTCGACGTGGGCCACGCGCACCCCGAGCTTGACCGCCACGAGCGCGGCCGCCAACGTGGAGTTCACGTCCCCAACGACGAGGACCACGTCCGGCCTCTCCGCCAGCACGACCTTCTCAAACTCGATCATGACGCGGGCCGTCTGCTCGGCGTGAGACGCGGAACCGACACCCAGGAAAAAATCGGGCTCGGGGAGCTCGAGGTCCTCGAAGAATACCCGGGACATCCGCGCGTCGTAGTGCTGGCCCGTGTGGACCAGCTTGCAGCCGATCGACTCGACACGCGAGAACTCCCGCATGATGGGAGCTATCTTGGGAAAGTTGGGTCTCGCTCCGGCGACGACGAGGACCTTCATCTGTTCAGCACCTTCGTTCGATACCTCTCCGGACGCCGCTCTAAAACACCTTGCGAGTCTACCACGAAAGCCATGAAGCGGGGCCATCTTTCTCGATCCAGCGGATGCATGACGGACGGGTGGCCATCAATATCAAATCAAAGTCCCAGGGACTCGCCTCTGAAGCGAGGGGGGCCGGGGCGGGGCGCTCTGGTTATCCGGGTAGCCAGACCCGCAAACGCAACTCGACGAGGGCAAGACCGACGAACGCGTGAAAGGCCGGGAGCGCTGGGAATCGATACCGACCCCAGCCATAAAGAGCTGCGTGCACCATCACGATGTAGAAGACGACCGTTGCCAGGCACATCCACTCCCACGCCCGATGTCGCCGCACCATGATTCCGACTCCGGCCACCATCAAGGCGAGCCACAAAACGTTTCTTGGTCGAAACAGCTCGAACAGATGGTAGAACTTGCGGGGAACGAGCACGCAGATCGCGTCGAACGGCCTCTCCACCACGAATCGGATGGCCAGCCGCCGGTAGTGGGCTTCGATTTCGTCAGGGCCCAAGCCCGGAGGCGGCGCCTTGTATCCCTCGGGGGGGTAACAGAGAGTTCCATTCGCGAACGGGTTGTTGCCCAAAAAGAGGTGAAGACTCGCCAATCCCGAACTGAGCAAGAACCGGCCGGTCGTCCGATAGTTGCGCCACGGCCAGAACCCTCCGACCAGAGCCATCGAGAGGTGAATCAAAAGGGCAACCCACACCACGGCCCGGATCCGCGAACGTCCGGACGAACGATTGCAGATCAAAGCGCAACCCAACAGGCACGCGGGTAGAAAAACGACCTTCGATTGGGTGAGAAACGACAGCCCGAACGCGGCTCCCGCTGCCAGACTCAGGCGTACAAACGCAAAGTGATCGATTGCGTCACCAGACGGGTCCTGCGGCCCCTTGCTCCCCCCGTTCCGGCGGTCGAACACATTGAAAGCCGCACCAAGACAGGTCAGAGTGAATCTCAAAGCGATCAAGGTCAACAAGGTGAACAAAAGCTCGTACTGAACGTACTTGATGAAGATGAAGAGGTCGTCCAGCGAAAGCGAGGCCGTGGCGATCCAGGCCATCCGGTCCCCCCCGATCCGTCGGACAAGGTCGAATGTACCCCACAGAATCACCAAATAGAAGAACAGGTTGAGCACCCTCGCGGCCAGGATCGAGTCGGCGAAAAGTCCCTTCACGATCGACAGGACGATGCAGTAGAGGAGGGTGGACGACGCGGTTCCAACCGAGACCCACGGGAACGGCTCGCGTCCGATGTCCGCGGCCCACCGAAGGTAGGTCGCGCCGTCGGGTCCGATGTCGTCAACGGAGGCTGTCAACGGATACAGGAACGCCCGGATAGCCTGGATGACAAGGATGAACACGCACGCACGCCTGATCCAAGATCCTCGGTTCCAGGTCACGGCAGGTTCTGGCTCCAGCGGTACAGGACGGCGGATCGGTCGGGGGAGTGGACCGTAAACAAGACCGGAGCGCGGACTCCAAGCTCCGGGACCGGGGCGAAATGGCAGCAGTGGACTCTCCGGACCGTGGTTTCGCACGGGGTTTCCCTGGAGCCTCCGACCTGGAACGTGACGAGACAGAGTTCGTCCGTCGTCGACCAGTAATTCGCGCGAAGCTCTTTCTTGGCCCCGACCGTTTCCCTCGAAACGAAACCGTAGACGACACGGGGACGCATCGCACGATGTGCGAGGAGCATCACCGGAATCGTGAGAGTCAGAAGACCGAACATCAGAAACCAGGATCGGACAGATCGGCTCTCGGGCTTGGCATCGAGCGGACAGGACGCAACAGACCGAGAGGACCGGAAAAGGCCCGGGAACGTCGCGATCGCCAAGGCCACGTAGGCGTGGATGCCCGGAAGGATCGGATACCGATACCGTTCGAACCCGTAGAACGCCATGTGGATCGCCAGGAACAACCCGATCGGCAGCCAGAGGAGAAATCGTGGACGAGAATCGGACGAAGCCGCCGAAAATCCCATGCCGACCACCATCAAAACGAGAAAAAGGTTGTGACGAACTGTGTCCAGCCCCCAGAACCTGTGGAACTTCAAGGGCAACAAATCGAACAGGAACCGCCCTGGATCGCACAGAAACCGATCGAACACCCAACCCAGCGCGACCGCGGTCTTGCGTGATTCCGGGACGCCGTCAAGACACGAAAACATCACGGGCGGAGTCCAGACCCATTCACCGTTCGCCTGGGGTCCGTTCCCGATCACCAGGTTCGGAGCTCCGACGCTCGCGACGAAACTGAGCCGCCCCTCGTGAAGGTAGTTTCGGTACGAGTACGGCAACACGACCAGAGTGAACGCCAGTCCGAACGCGAAGGTCCCCATCAGGACGGACCGAACCGGGGAATGCCGCGCCGTGACAACAGCGGTTGCCAGGGCCAAGGCAACGAGCGGAACCACGCATTTTCCCTGACAGAGGCAAGCCAGTGCCGACAAGAGACCCGCGATCGCCATCCACGTTGCGAACCTTCGTTCGATCGAGGTCAAGAGACACGCCTGGGTCGCTACCACCAGGAATGTGAGAAAGACCTCGTAATTCGCGTACTTGATGAAGTTTGTGAGGTTGTCCCAGGCGACCAGCGTCGTGGCCAGGAGGGCAAGATCCGCATCAAAGAGCCGGCGGACTACGAAGAAAGTCAGCCAGAGGGTGGGGATCCAGAGAACGACGTTGAACCAACGGACAGCCGCCATGGAATCGCTCGAGGCCTTGAAAACCAAAGCCATCGCAGCGGGCCATCCGGGTGCCCAGGCGCTCTGGTCGAGGGCTCTGTTCCACGGGAATGGCTCGGCCAAGAAGTCATGGGCGACCCGCAGATAGTCGTATCCGTCAGGCCCTGGGTTGTCCGACCGCGTCACAATCGGGTACAGAAGCCCCCGAAGGACCCCAACCGCCAACAGGAAGATCAGCACGCCCCTCGTGGTCGATCGCATCGAGGGGAGAGTCTAGCATCCGCCACGCCCGCGCGCCACTCGGAGGTCAGGACTAATTCATCGGCATTGGGACTAGAGACGCAGCCTCTCCACGAGCGCAGCGAGAGTGTCACGGTGTTGGAGCGTCTGATTCTGCACGATCACTATCCGGGACCGCATGTCCTGCAGGCTCGTCTCGAATGCGTTCGCCAGATCGGATTCGATGAGCGACTGCTCGACGTCTCGGATGAACGTCACCGCGTAGAACCGGTTCGTCCGTCCCTCGACGATCTCCCGGATCTGCCCCTGTACCTCGTTCATCGTAACCCTCACGGTCTGGGGGTGATACCGTCCCAACGACCAGAGCTCAGGCTTCTCCTCGATCGACGCCCGCACCTTTCTGAACAGGTCCGCGTGCTCGGCCTCCTGTCGAGCGAGATGGGAAAAGACCGCGCCGCTCTCGGAGAAGCGCGTGGCGCACACCTCATAATAACGGTGCATGGCCGTCTCGTTCTCGATGAATAGATCCACCAGATCCAGTAGCTGCTTCGTTTGCTCTTCCCTCGGTTCTCTCACCATGGGCATCAGAGCTCCGTTTCAACGTCCGGTCAAGAGCTTCTTCACGCGCGACCACACGCTGTCCTTGACCTTTGCCGCCTCGATCGGGGGAAGGTTCAGACACCGGTTGACCAGCGAAGAGACCATCACGCAAAAGGGCGAGTCCGGGGAGGTCAAGATGACCGGGACGCCCGTTCGAACGGATGCCGCAGCCTCGGCCGATCTCGGGATCTCGCAGATCTCCGCGATGCCCGGAAGCTTCTCCCGAATATGGACGGCGGGATCAAAATCCGGATCCTCGATCACCCGCGACAGAAGAACGGTCAACTTGCTCTCGGAGTAAGACAACACTTTGAAGGATTTGGAGAGAGTGATCAGACTCTTCACCGTCGTCGTGTCTCGATTACCCACGAGGAAAAGCCGTTCGCAATAGTCGAGAGCCGTCACGCTCAGAGGTTCCAGGATGCGGGTCGAAGGGAGATCGATGATGATATAATCGTACTGAGACTGGAGGTACTCCAACACCGTGCCGAAGTGAGATTGAGCCTCATCCGACAGGCCGAGAAAGCGGCAAGGGCTCGGCAGGACATCCAGATACAGACTCTCGCCGGCGTCGAGGACGTATTTTCCTACGAACGGCTCCAGGATGGCTCTATTGACGGTCGAAAGCCCTCCGATGTTCTCCAAGAGAGTCGCCGACTGGGTCGAACGGTCGTGGTCGAGGTTCAGGACGAATCCGCAATCTCCCTGGAGCGGATCGAGGTCGACCAACAATACCCGATAACGAAGCCGGGTCAGATCGATCGCGACGTTTACAGACATGGTCGTTGTTCCGGACGACCCCTTGGGACCGTAAAACGCCCAAACGCACGCGAGCCCCTTGCCGTCGGCACTCCTGTTCCTCTCACGATCAGCCTTCAGAATCGCATCGCCAATTCTGGAGAGCTCCGTGGCCTTGCTCAGGAAGTCCATCGCCCCCGATCGAAGAGCCTGTTTGATCGCTTCCGGAGCGTCCTCGGACGTGAGGATGACGACCCCGATAGCCGGAAACGCGCGGGAGATTCGGGCTGTCGCCTCCAGACCGTTCAACACCGGCATGTTGATGTCGATGACCAGGACGTCCGGGCGGTGTCGGTTGGCCAACTCGAGGGCTTCCCTCCCGTTGGAGCCCGTCCCGACCACCTCGATCCGGGTGATTCTCCGGAGGACCAGCTTGACCGTGGCGATGATCGTCTCGTCGTCATCCACCAGAACGACTCGTATCTTCGATTCCGGATTCACGATAAGACTCTCCTTACCGACTGAGTCGTCGACGCGCGGCCTCAAGCTCTCGCCCCGCCGAGGTCCCCGGGAGAACGATCAACTCCTTCCCATAGAGATAGAGAAGAGTTGAAGGACTTCGGCCCCACACAGCGACCCTGTTCTACCTGTCTTCTCTATTTGTAGCGCACAGACCGCCCCTCTTCCAATCAAAGGGCTTGCGGTCTTCCTGTGCAAAAGCCGACCGGGTCTATCTGACGCACGCAAAAAAAACTTGCTTCAGCCAGATGTTACAATATCCTGACTTCTTCGATCTGGTTTGAATGAACCCTTCTCGAGCTCTTCGGGGGGTAAGCCATCAGAACAGGAGACATCGGGGCCGATGATCCGCGAAACACGGGACGAAAGGTCTTGCGACCGAGGCTGTGTGGGTGTTCGAGTCGTGCTTTTGCGGTTGCTTCTTGTTCCACTCCTCGTGTGCTGGCTCGGTTGTAACACTGCCCACGCAGCGGCAAAGCCATCCGATCCCCCTGCCGGAGAGCCCCTCGAAGAGGTCGAGATCTTGGGGGCGAACAAATACCCCGTCCCGGTCCTGATGGCGCCTCAGAATGTTTCGGTCATCACACGGCGACAGATCAAGGAGCTCTGTCCACGAGACCTCCCCGAGCTCCTTCAGCTCGCGTCCGGGGTCGACGTGTTCAGAAAGACCGTGGGCGATTACGATGCGTCGATGCAGGGCACCAATCGGGATACCAACAACCGGATCATCCTCTTGATCGACGGCAAGCCGATGACGAGCCCAGTCTACGGATACACGGTCCCGCAGGAACTCCCGATAGTCCTCGACACGATCGAGCGGATCGAGATCGTCAAGGGGCCGTGTTCCGCCCAATACGGGGCCAACGCGTTCGCTGGAGTGATCAACATCGTCACTGACCATGCGACTCCTCGGTCGGATGAGGGGGTGCGGTTCGTGACGACGCTCGGGGACCGGGGGCAATCGTCGCAGAGCTTCCGGACCGCCCAGTGGGCCAGGGACCATGGGTACACCTTGACGCTGCGCTACTGGAAGGACAACGGTGTCGAGCCCCTGACCGACATCTCGCACACGCCGGTCCCGGGTTACGAGCGAATTCCCAACAATCTGGAGAATCTGACGGGAGTCTTCGACTGGGAGAGACGGTGGGGACAGAACACGCGGCTGTCGGCCCGTGTCTCGCGCGTGGGCGGCAATCGAGACGCCTACAATACCCTCGCGAACTTCGACGACCCCCGCTCGTCCCACCTCCACGAAACGTCGACCCTGTGGTTCGTCGAGCTGTTCCGCCAGATCTCCAAGCGCAAAGCGATGATCTTCAAGCTCCAGTCGAACCGTTACGATGCCAAGGTCGGCAAAAATCCAATCTCGGCCTACACTCTGGACGGGCGGACGACCCAGAGCGACCGGTTTACCGAGGCGGAGCTCCAGGGGCGATCGTACCTGGGCAAGGTCGGCTACATTTACGGGGCGACCTGGCGCGAGTCGATCAGCGATGGTTTCGCGATCGACAACACCAAACCGATCATCCGGACCGGGACGGCTTACGGCCAGGCAGAGTACCAATTCGATCCCAGGACCACCGGCTTCCTGGGGTTGTTGGGCTACGAATCGAGCCAGAACGGTTTCGATTACTCTCCGAAGGTGTCGATCCTGCGCAAGCTGAGCGAGCACGAGGTCGTGCGCGCGGGGTGGGGCCGATCGTTCCGCGCTCCGGAAGGCGCGGGTTTTTTCCTGCATCGTCTCTACGGGGCGTCCATGAGGGACCTGGTGCCGTCCATCATCCAGAGTCTCCGGACACAAGCCTGGTTCGGCCTCCTCGCACCTGCCCAACAAACGGCCCTGTTGAACCAGGTCAGGATCTCCTCCGGCAATACGGCACGAGCGCTCGATGGTAACGGCAACCCGACGCTTTTGGCCATGGGAAACGAGAACCTCAAGAACGAACACTTGAGCCAACTCGACCTCGGGTGGGAAAAAGAAAAGGGCAGCCGGCGACTCAAGTTCGACGCGTGGTATTCGATCATGAGCGACATGATCTTCAACGCGCCGTTCGAGCGCCTTGCGCTGAGACCCACGTTCACACAGGCAAACGATCCGTTTTTCATCGATCCCACCCTGGCCGCGTTTGCCACCGGATTCTCGCAGGCCACCTACAATACGGGCGCTGTCTACAGTCAACGGCTCGAGAATACTAACCGGAAGCAGCGCACCTTGGGTTTTTCCGCGGAGGCCGGCGACAACATCTCCTCGCATCTTCGATTCGACGTCAACTACACCTATCAGAACGTCAAGATCGACTCTTCCGACTTCTTCATCGAGAGTTATCCTTTGACCGGGGTCGGTCTTGCGACTCCGCCGTTCACGCCGAAGCACAAGGCCAACCTCGTGCTCCGGTACCGGCCAACCAACCGGGACACGATCACGGCAGTGACTCATTACACGTCAGACTACTGGTCCGTCTCGACAGTGCTCTCCAATGCCGCTCACGTGCCGGCGTACACCACGCTCGATCTGTCGCTCCTCCACCAGTTTGGAGGCAAGAAGAGACAAGACTACGTGAGCGCGTCGGTCAAGAACCTGTTCAACGACCTTCACCACGAAGCGCTCGGGGCGCTTTCCACGATCAACGGCAACCCCAGCTTCCCGGCGGGCGGCTACCTCTGGGATCGATATTGGATGGTCTCGTACGGAACCCACTTCTAAGGCAACGATGAGAACAACGAACACGCGACCGGGCGACTTGCAGGCGACGTCCGTGGTCTTCGGTAGTCCGATGGGAATCCTGTTCGTCTGTCTGTTCCTTGCGGTGAACAGCGCAGCGGGATTGGGGCAGGAAGACTCACGCTTGGTCATCGTGGTCAACCCGCAGACTCCCTTGACTCAGGTCGGGTTGAAGGAGCTCAAGGAGCTTTATCTTGGCGAGATCACGCGCCTTGGCGGACACGAGATGGTGCCGGTCAACCACGCGGCACACACGCCGATCCGGCTGGCGTTCGAGAAGCAGGTGCTCCGCATGAACGCCGATGAGTTTGCCCAGCACTGGAAGGCACGGAGGTTCCTCGACACCTCGCAAAAGCAGCCCACGGTGTTCCGATCCGTCGAGTCGGTCAAGACGTTCGTGGCCGCGGAAAAGGGAGCGATCGGGTATCTTCCGTACTCCGCGACGGACGCGAGCGTGCTGGTGATCCGGAAGGTGGACAACATCGACCTGACCGCCAAAGAATACCCCCTGATGACCCGTTAGGAACAATGCCCGGACCTTCGCGCGGGATCAGGGTTGGGCCTTTGAGCCCTGGTCCCTTGATGGCCAATTCCTGTGAGGTGGATGGGGCTTTGGCCCGGTCACTTGCGCGGCAGGATCCCATTCTTCTTCAAGTGCAGCTCGATGAGCGGTCGGATCGCGGAGGAGTTGTAGTCTTTCTGCGGCTTTGGAATGAAATCGAGAGCACCGGCCTCCAAGGCAGCGCTCTCGAGCGCGGCGCTCTCTTCGACGTGGGAGGACATCAGGAACACGGCGGTCTTGGGCAGAGACTCTCCGATCTTTCGGATGAGAGAGAGTCCATCGAGCCCGGGCATCTCGTAGTCGAGAATCACGAGGTCAGGTTCCAGCCGGAGCACTGTTTCGAGGCCCTGGATACCGTCCTCGGCGGCTCCGACGATCTCGAACACAGGATCGTCTTCGGGCATGACCATGAGCTCGAACAGCCCAAGAATCGTCGGAGAATCGTCGACGACGACCACGCGGTAGCGGCCAGGACCCGAGCTGACGGAAACGTTCTTGGCTTCGGCCACGGGGAGAACCTCACCCTCCGGGTCGGGCCGTCCGGCAAGGGCGGCCACCATGTATCATTTTATTGTAACACTACCCATGGTCGGGAATGCCATGGGAAAGACACGTTGCCGACGTCGTCCTTGTGATACGCCCGTTTGCACGGTACATTGAGGGAGTGAAGGTCCTCGACGATCGAGGGAAGTCCCGCTCCGGAGGCTGGAAATGGAGAGCGTCGAGATCGCGTCCGTCCCTCGGACGCTGAAACAGCGCCTGCTCGTCGTCGACGATAGCCCGGTTCAGGCAGCTCATATCACGGAAATTCTCGAGCAAGAGGGGTTCGAGGTCCATGTTGCCGCGAGCGTGGCCCAAGCCCTGGATCTGCTCGCCGCCGGTCCGATCGATCTGGTTCTCACCGATCTGAACATGCCCGGAGAAAACGGACTGGATCTCTGTCGGCATATCCGCTCGTCGAAGAACTGGACATCCACACCGGTGATCGTCCTGACGAGCGACGAGGACCCGGACAACATTCTCAAAGGGCTCGAGGCTGGGGCGTGGGACTTCATGACCAAGGGGCGCGCCCCCTCGGAGATCGCGAGGCGCGTCCGCAAGGTCCTTGCCACACGACAGCAAGCCCTCGACAGCGAGGATCACGGTCCAATCGACGTCTCTTTCCTTGGAAACGCCTATCAGATCGAGTCGAAACGTCGCGAACTCCTGGGCGTGCTCCTCTCCGCGCTCGAGGATATGATCGGATTCAACTCACGGCTGCGCACGCTGGGGGACGAGCTTCAGATGCAGCGGGACAACCTGAGGGCCACGCTGCTTGGCGTGCTCGACTCCGTACCGGTGGGCCTGGTGATCACCGAGGCGAACGGGATTTCGACCATGGCCAACCTGGCCGCTCGGAGACTCTTGGGTGGAGACCATCCCGTTCCACTCTCTGAGTGGCCGACCCGTTACGAGTTCCGGCGAGTCGATGGGGAGCCGCTCTCCATCGATGAGTTGCCAACAAGGCTGACGCTTCTGGATGGAATCGACCGACGCGACGTGGAGGTGTGCCTCGGCGCCGCTCCCGATCACTCGCTCTTCTTCCTGATGAACACCGGTGCGATCCGCGGCCCGAACAAAGAGGTTTCAGCGGTCTGCTCGAGCTTCATCGACATCACGGGCATCAAAAGGGCACAAGAGCAAGAGCGTCATCTACAGGACGAGCTGGCCCGCGCCAGCCGTCTCGCTGCGGTCGGTCAACTCGCGGGCGGCGTCGCCCACGAAGTCAACAACCCGCTGATGATCATCTCCGGCATGTCGGAGTTGCTCATGGCATCGGGGCTCGGCGAAGAACAGCAAGCGCTGCTCAAGTCGGTTCACAAGGCGAGCCAGCGGTGCGGCAGCATCGTCAAGAAGCTGCTCGCCTTCTCTCGGGAAGATGGAGGGACCACCGCCCAGTTCTCGGTCAACGATCAGGTGGAGGAGGTCTGTCGCTTCCTGGAGCGGCAGCTCGCGGTGAAGAACATCACGGTGGTGACCCACCTGGCCGAGGGCCTGCCCCCGGTGCTCGGAAACGCGGGCGAGCTCCTGCAGATCCTCACCAATCTGATCGTCAACGCCCAGGACGCGATGCCGTTTGGCGGTTCTCTCACCATCACGACGAGGATGGCCGCCGGCTTTGTCGACCTCTTGGTCTCCGACACAGGTTGCGGCATCGACCCGTCGGTCATCCACCGAATCTTCGACCCCTTTTTCACGACCAAAGATGTGGGACAGGGAACCGGGCTTGGATTGTCGCTTGTCCAGACCATGGTCCGGAACATGCGAGGCCAGCTCCGCGTCGAGTCGACGCCAGGCAAGGGGACCGCGTTTGCGATCAGCTTTCCCGCAAACCTGACCAAAACCAGTCCGCAGCCGTCCGATCCCCGGCGACCGCTTCCGGTGCCCAGGCCACTCGACGTGCTCGTGGTCGACGACGAGCCGCAGATCCGGGAACTCTGCAAGAAGCTCCTTCGCCGAGACGGCCACGTTTGCGTCGAGGCACAGGATGGCGTGGAAGCCACGAACCGTCTTCGCTCCTCTCGGTTCGACCTTGTTCTGATCGACGTCGCGATGCCACGGATGAACGGGCTCGAGGTCGTCCGCTTCATCCAGCGCGAGAACCTCCGAGTCCCCATCATCATGATGACCGGCAAGATCGAGCCCGACGAGCTCAAGGAGATCGAGGATCTCGGAGTCGTCGGCACCCTGAACAAACCGTTTTCCCTGGTGCAGCTCCGCGAGATAATCGCCCGACTCGGTCCTCCGCGGTTTCGGGTTCTGGTGATCGAAGAGAACTCGATGTTGCGGCAGATACTCCACGAATTCCTCGAGAAGCTGGAGTTGCCGCTCACCGTGGACGATGCGTGTGACGGGATCGAGACCGCTCAGAAGCTCGGGAGCCGTGCTCCGGACGCGGTCGTACTCGACCTGTTCCTCAACGGGGTCAACGGGCTCGACGTCTGCCGGACTGTCCGCCGGCCCTGCTTCGATCCCAGCCCACGCATCGTCGTCCTTCTGGAACCGTCGGGGGGTGTCGACGTTCAGTCGGCTCGCGACGCCGGTGCGGACGAGGTTCTCTTCAAGCCGGTCGACAAGGAATGCCTCACTCGACTGGGAGACTGGCTCGAACAGTCGGTCCGACTTCGCCCCCAACACTGACTCCTGTTCGGGTCAGGAAGCCAATGCCCGTGACGATTTTCGCTCAGGCCGGACACCCACGGAGACGCTGAAGGCGCGGAGATCAGGTCCTTGATTCTCGACCTTGTTTTGTAGCCCTCCGTGCGTCTTTAGTGACTCTTGCGCGCCTTTGTGATTGCCCTTTTCTTTCTGGCAACTTTTCGGAAAGGAATGCCTGCTTGAGGCTTATTTCGCGGGCATTGCTCATCTGTCCGATTCCGAAAGCGACGTGCCAGAATGGGGCTCTCCGCTGAAGATGTCGGCTGTCGACTGCAGAGAATGGGCCATCGCAGAGAGCTCCCGCATCATGTTGGCGATGCTCTCCGAGCCCACGATGTTCTCCTCCATCCGGTGGACATTGTCCTGCATCGACCTGTTGATCTCCTCGAGCCGCTGGAACTGGGCGGAAGCAACAGCTCGAACATTCGCGGCGAGCCCATGGGATTCGTCCAAAATGGACCGGAGGTCCTGCTGAAGAGCGACCACTCGACCCATCAGTGTCTTGCCGCGCGAAGCCTCTTCGTCACCCGCGCCCAGGGTCTGCTCGACCCGCTCTGCAGCGCCCCTGATTCCGCGGACGATCGCTTTGATCTCGCTGCTGGCCTCACGGGACTGCACCGCCAGGTTTCGCACTTCGATGGCCACGACGGAGAACCCGCGACCGCTCTCGCCGGCTCGAGCCGCCTCGATCGCCGCGTTGAGGGAGAGGAGCTTGGACTGTTCAGCGATATCCCCCACGGAGGTCAAAATGGCATCCACCCGGTCGAGCTCTTGGGCCAAGTTTCGGAGGCTCTCCACCGACTGCCGGGCCTTCGAGGAGATCGATTCCATCGCGCCGATGACCGCGTCGAGAGCGCTTCCCTGTTCGCGGAAAACACGTCCTGAGTCCCCCACCTTCTCCGCCACCTTCTCGGCCTGGCCAGTAGAGTCTTTCCCGGCCTGATGGAGCTCCCCGACAGAGACACTCGTCCTCCGGAGCACGTCGCCCTCGATCTGGAAGTTGGCGACCTGCTGCGTCACGGTCGTCGTGACCTGGTTCGTCACGAGACTCATTCGTGAGACAGCGTCGCGCATTTGCGTGATCAGCTCGGCCTGGTGCGCGGCCATACTATTAAGTCGTCCCCCTAGGATGGCCGTGCTTCTCGGCCCATCTTCCCGGAAACGCACCGTGAGATTCCCCTGCTCCATCCTCTCGATAACATCGAGATGGCACTGTACCGCGGACTCGAGAACCTGCTGCTCCGCCTCTCGCTCTTGGCGGAGCTGGGCCTCCTTGGCGGCCAGAGCCTGGACCTGCTGCGCCTCTCGCTGGATCGTGTCGAGCATCCGGTTGAGCGCCCCGCAGAGCAGACGAATCTCGGAACCTCCGAACTCGACGATTCGCTCCCGTCCACGCCCCTCCCCGACCCGATCCGCAAACTCCACAACCCGGAGAGTCGGCAAGACGAAACGGTACACCACGACCACGAACAGAGCGAGCACGGTGAGAACTGTGAAGACGACCGAGGCCCATCGCTCGCTCCAAGCGTACCTTTGGATCCGGCCCAACACCACGGCCGCGGGTTGAATCACGAAGAAGCCCCATCGAGGAGCCCCCCCCAGCAACCGCCCCAGACGCCCCTGGTCGAGCTTCACCGTTGCCGACGGCCCATGTCCCCGGGCCACTGCGACCACACTGGATCCCACGACCTGCGAATCGGTCGCAACCGAGACCGGTTGACCCGCATGACCGAAACCCGCCTCCTGGATCGTGTTCCCCGCCACCGGAGAGGAACTCGACAAGACCGATCCGGACTCGTCCACGATGACGAACAAGGGCTCTGACTTTTCGGTCGCTTTCTTGTCGGGCTCTGTCTTGGTGGTGAAGGACGAAGAACGGAGCCGTTCGAATACATCGACCGTGAGGCGTTCCCAATCCAACGTGGCTGTCAGACACCCGAGGATCTCTTCCGGGACGTTGACGCCCCTTCTCCGAAGGATCGGGGTCCGAAGAATGATCACGCGCCGGGTACCGACCCTGAGCGGACCTTCGAGTCGTGTCCCGATTTCGATGGTGAAAGGCGAGGCTCCGTGCACCGAATGGCTCACGGTCACGCTCTCCGTCAAGAGATTCAGCTCGCTCGAGGCAACCAGCTGGCCCCTCTGGTTGTGACAGGTGACCTCCAGGAAACCCATTTGGACCTTGAGATCCGTCAGGGCGTCGCCGATCACGTGGTCCGCATCCATCGCGATCAGATTGTTCGGCATCATCGAGAGCCCGGCCCAACCCTCGAGCTGCGCGATCTTCTGTTCCATCGCGGTATGAACCTGCAAGAGACCGGATCGGGCGGTGTTCACCAGAGCCTGTCCAAGAAGACCGGTCGCCTGAGACGTCCAGTTTGACGTGCTCGCGTTCAACCGTAGAACCTGAACGACGATGAGCAGAACTCCAAGACAGAGACACAGAAGCAGCGGCCGATAGGCCAGACGGAAAAGGTTCATCTCACGAGACTGTCCGCGACGGGTCTTGGTCGACTCCGCCGGAATCCGGTCGAGCTCTCAAAACAGGTACAAGAGACACGAGAATGCCAGAGACACAAGCCACACAAGATTCTTCGGATGGAGCATACCACACACCGAGTCCCGTTCGGGAGTCCGGCCTCGACTCCACTCTATAGCCCCAAGGTTGACCCGGCGCGATGCGTGTGTCAAGATCTCGGATCATCGGGGAGGATAATCGGGTGGGGGGATGCAAACAGTACCGCCTCTTCAGGGCACGCCAACGCTTTTTTTTCAAGACATGACCGAGAGTCCAGTTGAGTCGGGAACCGATTGGCACTTGCCCACTCACCCGCAACGACCGAACACTACGCCATCTATCGTGAGAGATTCTCCGACACACGCCGAACTGAAGTCGTTCTGTGAGCTCCTCGAGAAGTGGGCCGGCTTGAAGCCCTTCTCGAGCCCCGCACAGCTCAAGGCGCGCGAGGCCCTTCTGATTCAGCTCACGCGCGAGCACGGTTTCGCATCGATCGGCGAGATGATCGATCGGCTCCGGAGCGATCCGATCGGGCCTCTGGCATGGCGGGTCCTCGGCAGAGCCACGGTCGGTGAGACCCACTTCTTTCGGCATCCTGCCCAGTTCGCTGAGCTGCAGGGAAAGATCCTTCCCGAATTGATAGAAGCGCGAGCCGGGACGACCCGGACGCTTGAGATCTGGAGCGCCGGTTGCTCGACCGGAGAAGAGGTTTACTCGCTGGCAATCGTGCTCCACAGACTGCTCAAGTTCCGGCCGGAATGGCGGATCTCGTTGGTCGGATCCGACCTTTCACTGGAGTCCCTCGAGTGTGCGAGGCTGGGACGGTATTCCCACTGGTCTTTCCGATCGACCTCTTCCTTCGAAGCCACCCGTTTCTTCCGGAGGCTGGGCGACCTGTTCGTAATCGAACCCGGCCTGCGGCGTGTCGTCAGACTCGCGCATCACAACCTCATCTCCGGGGCTCCCCCTCCGATGCCTCTCGAGGCGGGCAAGATCGACCTGATCGTCTGCAGAAACGTTCTCATCTACTTCTCCCGACGGGCGATCGAACGAGTGCTCCACCAGTTCGAGGAAGCGCTCGCTCCCGATGGAGTCTTTCTTCCCGGACCTTCGGAAGCGCCTTTCATCACCGATCTCGGCATCTTCCAGGAGAAAGTGTCCGGTCAGGTCACGTTCTATGTCAAGAAGGGCTGCACAGAGAGACGATCACTTCCCTTCCATTCCGACCAGAAACCTTCGTGTTCGACCATTGGTCCGGGAACACAAAAGGCCGCTCCCAGCGATGGGGGTCCTGAGATTCCGTCGTCATGTGACTCTCTGAGACCGTCCCCGACGAGACCGACCACGACACCTGCCCGCTCTGTCGAAACGGTGAATCTTCCGCCGAATTCCCCCCCCTGCCCGCCGGGGGGTCCGCCCTCTTCAGAATCGTCGACCGTCGGCCGTGAGCAACTCCTGAAAAAGGCGTGGCACGCGGCAAACCAAGGCGAGCTCACACGATGCCTCGATCTGGTTGCGGGCGCGATCGCTCTTTGCCCTCTCGATCCCGAAGCGCATCTGCTCAAAGGTCTGATCCTCCAAGATCTGGGAAAAACGACCGAGGCGATCGCCACTCTCCAGCGCTGCGTGTTCCTGCGTTGGGATCTCGTTCTGGCGCATTTCTACCTGGGCCGGTTGCTGCTCAGGACCGGGGACCGCAAAAGAGGGGCGTCTCATCTGAGGACCGTGAGGGCTCTGGCTTCGTGTCGAGCTCCCGACGAGCCTGTCCTGTACTCCGATGACCTCACGTGCGGCCGGCTTGTAGAGCAGGTCGAGAACTTGGCCCCGGACGACCTCAACCGGCGGAAGGAGACCGCGTGACAGTGTCCTCGCGTTTTCTTCTGACTTTCACCCTTTCCGACTGGGTATTCGGCATGCCGCTCGATCGGGTGCAGGAGGTCCAGCGGATGGTGGAACTGGTTCCTCTGCCCCAGATTCCGGAAGGCCCCAAAGGCGTCATGAATCTCCGCGGAGAAACGGTTCCGGTCTGGGAGCTCAGGGGCCTTCTGGGCTACCAGAGCGCCTCGATAGATCCCGACCAGAACATCATAATCATGAAATGGCAGCGATCGATGTCGAAGACAGAGACTCCATCAGACGAAGGAACACATCCCGGAGGAGCTCCAAACCCGGGTGAATCCTCACTTCGGGTGGACAGAGCGGGGCAGACGGCCGGCAGACGACAGGGATTCATCGTCGATCACGTTCACGAGGTCGTAGACATTTCCCAAGGGCAACCGGCGCCGCTCGAGGGAGTACCGGTCGCCACGTACCTGTCGGGTGTGGTCCGCTTGGGTGGCGGGTTGATCCTGGTCCTCGACGTGGATCGCATCCTGGCCAGGACGAACGACCGAGCCCGTTTTGGAGCAGGCCCATGTTGACGGACAATGACCGGATCCTCAAGGAGAGGGCCGCGCAGCTCGCGGCGTCTTCGGTTGCGGAGCAGCAAGGGGAGCTGATCGAACTGGTCTCGTTCTCGATCGGCCGGGAAAAGTATGCCCTGATGGTCGATGAGATTCGCGAAATCCAGCCGGTGACGGAAGTGACGCCCGTGCCGAGCGTGCCGGGGTTCGTGCGTGGACTGATGAACCTTCGAGGGAGTCTTCTCACTGTCCTCGACCTCCACGAGTTCCTCTCGGTGAAGAGGCCAGGGATGCGAGACGCGAGCCGTGTCATCGTGCTCGCGTCGGATGAGCTCGACGTGGGGCTGGCCGTTCGGGAAGTATTCGATCTGGTCCGGATCGGAGCCGCGTCCATTCTGCAACCGCTCACAATCCCCGATGGAATAGAACCCCGGTTCCTCCAAGGGATGCTCACAGACCTGACTCTCATCATCAATGCGCAGGCGATCCTGATGGACCCGCGAATGATCATCGACGACGGCCACGGCCAATTGGCCCACACCAGGTCCGGGACCGACGGCGAGGTGGGGTGACGTATGGATCCGGAAAAGGCCCGGAAGCTCGCCAACCTGTTCAGAGCCGAGGTGAAGGATCACCTCGCGGCCTTGTCCGACAATCTTCTGGCGCTGGAGAAGCAACCCGAGGCCGCCACGTCGAAGTCGGCCGTGGAGGAGATCTTTCGTTCGTTCCACACCCTCAAGGGCTGCTCACGCGCGCTCGGTGCGAAGGGTATCGAGGTGATCTGTCACCGTCTCGAGGATCAGTTCAGCCAGATCCGTTCCGGAAAACGCGCCATCGATCCAGGCTTGGTCGACCTCTCGCTCAAGGGATTGGATGCGGTCAGAGGGCTCCAGGAAACGGAGATCGAAGTGCCCGAGACCGATCCAAGGGTCCAGGAATTCCTTGGATTAGTCTCGGTTGCGCTTGGCGGATCGCCGAGACCTCCTTCTTCACCGCCCCGGGCGACGACGACAACTCCGGCTCAGGCTCCCGTTCCAACAGTCTCGATGTCCGCCCCTGTGGTGGAAGAGACGCTTTCATCGAAGCCACCCGATCCCAAGACCATCCGGAATCCGCCTCCTTCCGACGCCACCAAGCAGGTCGCTGATGAGTCCTCGCCCCCTGAAAAGGCGTCGATCCCTCCGCCTCCGTGCAGGGGCGAGTCGGCCAGGCCAGCGGTCGCAAGCGATGCGCGGGGGATTTCCATCCCCAAGGCTCAGGAGACCATTCGGGTTGCTGCCGACAAGCTCGACTCCCTGATGAATCGTGTCGGCGAGCTGGTCATCTCGAAGATCAAGACCGATCAGCGATTGCAGGACATCCAGGCCGTGGTCTCGTCCGTCGGCCGGTGTTCGAATTCCTTCGTGACTCTCCAGGCCCAGGTCGCGCACACGATCGGCGAGCGGCTGACGAGTCTGCGCGAGTGGCAGGCCATGACAAAGGCGCTGCGATCGCTCGAACAGCGGGTGACCATCCTGGAGAGAGACTTCGGCTCGGACATCGCTCGCATGTCTTTGGTATCGCGCGACCTCGAGGAGGATGTGCGAAACCTTCGACTGCTCCCCTTCTCCGAGCTGGTCGGATCCTTCCATCGGATGGTCCGCGATCTGGCCCGCGAGCTCGGCAAGAAGGTCGCGCTCCAGGTCGAGGGCGGGGACACGGAGGTAGACAAGGGGATCTTGGAGGGTCTCCGCGCCCCAATCCTGCACCTGCTGCGCAACGCACTGGATCACGGAATCGAGCCGGTCGAGGAGCGAGCCCAAAAGGGCAAGCCCAGGGAGGGGTGCATCATTCTCCGAGCATCCCATCGCGGGATGAGGTTCGTAGTCGAGGTCTCCGACGACGGGCGGGGAATCGACATCGAAAGGACCCGCCTTCGCGCGGGCGAACTGGGTCTGTACTCGAGGGAACGGCTCGCCCAGATGGAATCCGCGGACCTCATCGAACTGTTGTTCCGCCCCGGTTTCACGACCGCGAGTCGAGTGACCGAAATCTCGGGAAGAGGCGTGGGAATGGACGTCGTCGCGGAGCGGATGACGCGTTTGAATGGAACGGTCGACCTCCAAACGACCCTCGGCCGTGGGACCACGGTCTGTCTGTCCATGCCGCTCACACTCATCACCACTCAGGCTCTCCTCATCCGGTCGGGATCGCAGATGCTCGCGCTGCCGACCGCCTCGGTCGAGCGAACGCTCGAACTTGGAAAGGACGACATCCGCACGGTCGACAACCGACAAGTCCTTCTGCTCAACGGGCAGCCGGTCCTGCTCGTGAGCCTCGAGCGGGTTCTGGACTCCACCAAAAGCAGAAAGCTGACCTCGGATTCGATTCGAGCGCTGATCCTCTCCGATGGGGCGCGACGTGTCGCCCTCGTGACCGATGAGATCGTGGGCGAGCAGGAGGTCGTCCACAAGAGCCTCGGGAAACAGTACGCACGGGTACGAAACGTCTCGGGCGCCACCATCCTCGGAACCGGAAGGGTTGTCATCATCCTCAATCCACACGACCTCATCCGTAACGCCCTAGGTCTCAAGCACGCGGACTCAGACACCGTGACCTCCGGTCATGAGACCCGTCGAGTCCTCGTCGTCGAGGATAGCTACGGGACGCGCACCTACGAGAAGGAGATCCTCGAGTCGGCCGGTTTCGAAGTCTTCACGGCCGTGGACGGGCTCGCCGCACTCGATGTGCTCGCCCACCAGCCCGTGGATCTGGTCGTCGCGGACATCGAGATGCCCAGACTGGATGGGATCTCGTTGACGAGGCGGATACGGGAGAACCTTTCGTACGCTAAACTTCCGGTGGTTCTGGTCACCGCGATGGAGTCCTCCGAGTATCGCAAGGCCGGCCTGGACGCTGGTGCTGACGTGTACGTTCTCAAACAGGATTTCGATCAGGAAATCTTCCTCCACATGCTGCGAAATCTCACAGCAAGGTCCTAAACCCTCTCAAGATAGTACTTGGGGAGTACGCATGATCCGTGTGATGGTCGTTGAGGATTCGCCGATGATAGCGGACATGGTCGTCATGGCCCTCGAAAGCAGCCCGGAGATCCAAGTGGTCGGCGTGGTCGCGGAAGGGAACCGGGCGCTCGAACGGGCAAAGGCGCTCAGGCCCGATGTCATCACGATGGACATCGTCCTTCCCGGACTGTCCGGACTCGATGCCACACGAGAGATCATGAGAGAGTTCCCCACACCAATCGTTGTCCTGACGAGCATCAACGACAGGCGAGAGGCCGACATCGCGTTCCAGTCGCTGGCCGCGGGAGCGCTCACGGTGATGGACAAACCGCAAAGTTTCATTGGGTGCGAAGGTGAGGAGTTCGCCAAGGTTCTCGTGCAGCAGGTGAAAACCTCCTGCCGCGTGAACATGAACAAAGAAGCGCTCCGCCTCCCGGTGTGGGCCTCGACACACACCACGGAACCTTCGCTGCCCCCGGCCATCGAGCCACGGATCCTCCGGACCGCCATGGCACAACCTCACGCCATCATCGGGATCGGTGCGTCGGCAGGCGGCCCCGTGTGCCTGACCCGCCTGTTGTCCGCGTTGCCGGCCGACGCCCGGTTGCCCATCGTCCTGGTCCAACACATCTCGAAGGGGTTCTTGCTCGGCTTTCTCGATTGGCTTTCCGGACAGGTGAAGAGGCCGGCCAAGGTCGCGGAGGAAGGCGAACGCCCCGCAAATGGCTTGATCTACACGTCGCGCGAGGACGCGCATCTCGAGTTTGCCATCGATGGCACGTTCCGGTACTCTCTGGCTCCGCCGCTCAGGGGGCACCGTCCCTCTGTGGACGCGCTCTTCTACAGCCTGGCCGAGAGGTACGGGCCCCGCGCGATCGGCGTACTGCTCACGGGAATGGGAAACGATGGGGCGCTCGGATTGAAGAAGATGCGAGAGTCGGGCGGCGCAACGTTCGCGCAGGACGAGGCCAGCTCGCTGGTATTCGGAATGCCCAAGGAGGCGCTGAGGTTGGGTGCCGTGGACCGAGTCCACTCGATCGAGGCGATCGCAATGGCCTTGGCGAACCTTGGATCCGGTCGAAACAGGTAGGGATCCCCCAGGGATGGGAAGGCAATAAGGGTCGGTCCGCATCGAGCGCGACCCTCCTTCTGAAAGGATTCGCGAAGGTCATGGTGGAGACCAAAAAGCTGGGGAGGCTGTCCTCCTTGGGACACAGCCCGGTGGTACGCCTCCTCGTCCTCAGCTTCTCCTCGATCGCGCTGGCAGCGGTTGTGATCCCGTGGTGGTGGTCGGGCCATTTCTCCCGAGCCCTGGCGGATGCGAACGTGCGTTGGGCCGGTGAGCTTGCCTATTTCGTCGGCCGACAGACCCAGGCCCTGATCCGGGACAAGGTCGAACCGGAGTTGAAGGAGCTTTTCGAGACGGTCCGATCCTATCCGAACGTCGCCTTCGTCCGTATCGCGCGTCTTGATGGCCAAGCCCTGGCGGGGGGCGACGACCCGAACTCACAACCGTGGAAGGAAGAGGTGAACGGCAATCCGACCGGTGAGGGGTCGTGGAGAGTCTTTTCGGACGGTTCCCTCCGCGCCATCGAGGTCACGCGCGAGATCCAGGGCGTTCCGGGGGATCCACCCGTCAGAGTCTCCATGGCCTGCAGAGCCGACAAGACCGATGAGGACGCGGCCGCGCTCTTTTATGGCCAGGTCCTCGCAGGACTCGGACTGTTGGTCGTGGCATCGTGTCTTCTTCTCTGGGTGGGCTGGGACTTTCGATCTCGAGTCCTAGCGTGCGTCTTTTGGCTCAATGAGATGAACGCGGGGAGCCGAGATATCCACAGAGATCCGAGGATCGGTGAGCGCCTCCAAAAGGAAACGAACGGAGGGGAAGACAGAGAACTCGTCGGGGCGGTCGCCCGACAGTCCGAGCTCCAAGAGCAGCTCCTCGGTCGACTCGAACAGCTTGCCTCGGGAGGAGCGTCGGCCGCCGACTTCCCCACGGAGAGCCTTCCGGAGTCGATCTCTCTGCCCATGACCACCCTTCGATCGACTCTGGAGCGCGTGGAGACTCAGGCCCTGGCCATAGCCCGCGGCGAGATCAAGAATGAACTTTTCGACGGGATGCCCACGGAATCGGTGGGCCGCGCCATGCGCGAACTCATCAGCCATCTTCGCCTGTTGACCGTGCAAGCCGAAGCGATCGCATCCGGAGACCTGGCTTCCAGCGCGCTTGCCCTCGGTTTTACCGGAGATCTTGGCACATCGTTTGGGCAGTTGGTCGAGATGATCAAGGGCGTGCTCGCCGTGATCTCGAGTCTGACGTCCAAGCTCAATGCCTGCTCGGCCCAGATCGCCGTTGTGGCGGAGGAACAGGCCACCAACGCCGAACTGTCGGTATCGGGCGTGAGCAAGGCCTCCTCGATGATCGAGGAGCTCGCAACGACTTCCGGAGAGGTCGCGGAGAGCACCGAACACGTGCTGCAGGTGGCGGAAAAGACTCTCCGGGCCGCGGAGTCGGGCCGTAAGAGCGTGGAAGAGGTCATCTCCGGCATAGACTCGATCCGCGTCTACAGTGAAGACTCCTCACGTCAGGTGACGGAGCTCCACCGCGCTTCGGAAAAAATCGGCGAGGTCCTCGGGATCATCAACCACATCGCGGGACAGACGAAACTTCTGGCGCTAAACGCCGCCATCGAGGCCGCGAGAGCTGGTGAGGCCGGTCGGGGCTTTGCAGTCGTGGCCGTTGAAGTACGCCGGTTGGCCGAAGACGTGGTCACTTCCACCGGGGAGATCCACAAGCTCGTCGAGGAGATCCAGGCCGTCACGAACGGGGTCGTGAACAAGACTCTCGAGGGACAGAAGAGGATTCAGACCGGTGTGGATTTGGCCGGAAAAGCCGGGGCATTGCTGGGAGACATCTTCGCTCTGGCCGAACAGACCACGAGGTTTGCCCAACAGATCACCGTCTCGACCAAGCAGCAGAAGGAAGGGACCGATCACGCGGCCGTCTCCATTCGGGACATCACCGATGGATGCTCCCGGACCGCGGCATCGGCCGCCAAGGTGGCCGGCGTGGTCGATGAGCTCAACGCTCTGGCCGAGAGGCTGCGAGACATCGTCAGCCGATTCTCGATCGGGCGCCGAGTCCCGGGTTCGCGTCTCGAGGCTCGCGACAAAGCCAAGAGCCCTGGTCGAATCGCGAAGACGACCTGAGCCCGTGAGCCCATCAGCCCCCCTGGTGGCGGGTCCTCATGACAGACGATCGAGACGGGCGGCCGCTGTTGTTGACCAGAAAAGGCTTTCAGTGATACCATTTCGTCTCGGTCGCTCGTTTTTTGCTTACGTGTCTTCACGAGGAGACTTTTTTACTCATGACCAAGACAATTCGGGCCGTCGTCAATTCCCTGGCCGTCGAGTATCTGGTCCGGGCCCGGAGCGTTCTGGAAACCGAAGCCCAAGCCATCCTGGATCTGAAGGATCTGCTCGGGACGGAATTCATCCGGGCGGTCCGATGCATAGCCGAGGCCCGCGGCCGTGTCGTCGTCACGGGAATGGGAAAATCCGGGATCATCGCGAAGAAAATCGCAGCAACGCTCTCGTCCACCGGAACGCCGGCGCTTTTCATGCACGCGGCGGAGGGCGTACACGGCGATCTTGGAATGATCCTGCCGGGAGATGTCGTCGTGGCCTTGTCCAACTCGGGCGAGACCGACGAAATCCTTTCTTTGTTGCCGTCGATCAAGCTGTTCAACACGAAGATCATCGCCTTGGTCGGGAACAGCAAATCCACTCTGGCGCGGCAAGCCGACATCATCCTATTGGTTCCCGTGAAAGACGAGGGGTGCCCGCTCGGCGTGACCCCGATGACGAGCTGCACCACCATGCTGGCCCTGGGTGACGCGCTGGCCGCCGTTTTGATGGAGATCCGCCATTTTCGACGCGAGGATTTCGCGGTCTTCCATCCGAAGGGAAGCCTGGGGCGACGCCTCTTGACCCGCGTGAAGGATCTGATGATTTCGGGAGACGGGCTCCCTTTCGTGAGGCCGGAGTTCACTCTGCGATCGGTGATCCACACGATGATCTCCTCGAACCTGGGGATCGCGCTCGCGGTCAATGACGACCGAAAGCTGCGAGGCATCTTGACCGACGGCGACATCAAGAGGCTCCTCGAGATGGAAGGCGATTTCTCCTCGCGCCTGATGTCGGACGTGATGACCGCGGATCCTATCAGCACGACCCCCGACATTCTGGCGGAGGAGGCTTTGCGGCAGATGGAATACAACAAACGCAGACAGATCACGGTGATGCCGGTCGTCGATTCCGAGAATCGGGTTTTGGGTCTGATAAGGCTGCACGACATCCTTCAGGCAAAGATTCGGTAGTATCCTCCGGGATGGGTATGGAGGCGCTTTTTTAGTGCCCACGCGCGATCGGGATGGAGGTGCGGCTCTCTGGTTCGTGTTGGGATCCGTCGTTTTCGTGGTGGGCCTCACAATCTGGAGAATGGGCGGGGGAGCCGTGAACGTCCGGGGGGAATCCGAGAGCCTTGGGGGAAACCAAGTCGTCATGACCGACGTCCGGATTGAAGCTTTTGATGAGAGATTTAATCGAACGACGATCCTCCGCGGCAAGACCGCCACGACATTCAAGAACTCCTCCAACGTTGTTCTAGAGCCCTGCAATGGGTCGATTCTCAGGGAGCAAGGCAAGGACGTTCAGGTGATTGCCGCCCGTGCGCACAAGATCGTCTCGCGTTCCGGCGAGAAGATCGAGTTCACCGGCAAGGTCGAGGTGTCGAGCGAAGGTCGGGAGTTGCGCTCCGAAAAGCTCGTGTACACTCCGGTGTCTCGACTCTTGGAATCGGGAGCTCCGGTCCAGATCCTCACCACGGGGACCTCGATCACATCCAAAAGTCTGAAGGGCCAGACCGATATCAAGACCGGAGTGTTGGAGGGTGACGTCCAGATTACGAGTATGGGCCAGGCGGCGAAACGGTACGACGCGCCCATCCGAATCACTGGCCAGCGCTCGGATTTCGACCTCGCGAAACAGGTCTACGAGGTGTCCGGGTCGGCCTGGGCCAAGAAGCTGGGACAGGACATCCAGGCCACAAAGATCACGTACAACCGAAGCCGCAGGACTCTGACGGCCGATGGGAACACGGTGGCGCGAAGGCCGAACCTGGTGGTGCACGCGGGGCATCTCGAGTACTGGATCGATCAAGAGCTGGGGATCGCCACGAAGAACCCCAAGGCGGTTCAAAAAACGCCCGCCACGACCAACGAGACAGAGTCTCGAACAGAACTCGCGGCGCAGCTGATCGACCTCCATTTCGGCCGGGAGATCCTCGAGGCCAAGGACGATGTGTGCATGCAACGGTTCGTGAAGTTCGACGGCGATTGGGAGCCCGACTACAAGATCACCTCGCGCACGGTGACGAGCTTGTTCGGCAAGCGTCGATCGACGTTCCGCGGTGACGTGAAGATCGAAACCGACAAGTTGGGGGCCCTGGGAGATCGGGCCATCTTCTACCAGGACAAAGCCAAACTCTACGTCATCGGTCGAGCTCAGGCCTGGGACTACGATGAGGATCGCAAACGCCAGAACGAAATCGCGGGAGAACAGATCGTACACAACCTGAGGAACGGTCAGAGCCAGGTCCTCGATCGGGTTCGAAGCCGGTTCAAGGAGGGTGGCCCCGCTCGGTCGAGATCGGAGAGAACCGCGCCCCGTGGGCGGGTCGAAATGATCTTTCGCGAGGGGGAGGGTCAGTGAATCCCGGATTCTGTCTTTCGATCCCTGGTCTTCGTGTGCTCGGGTGGGTTTGTGTCGTGTTCTTCTTCTGGACCGGAACGACCTTCCCGGCCGACGAAGACCAGGACCTGACACCGTCCCGGAGAATCGTGAAGCGGCGCCTATCAAGGCGGTCAGGAAACGACACTTTCTCACCCTCTCCGAAGGTGCTTTCCGAGTCGCAAGACGCGGCCGAAGGAAGTCCGAAGGCGACCCGTGAGCCGGCCGAAAGCCCCAATCAGCCGGTCGATTCCGAGACAACGACTGACGCTTCCGGGGATGGTCTAAAGACCCTGGCGACCGGTGGATCGCCGCTGGTCTACCGAAAGGACGACACCGAGGTCCGAATCTCGGGGGATCGGACCGTGATGGTCAGCAAGAACGTTGTGGAGTTTCACGGACACGTACGCATGGAGCGACGTGGCAACGTGCTCCAGACCGACCACATCCGATACGATCGGACGACCGGAGAACTGGTCGCGACCGGCAGTGTCGTGCTCTCCGATCCGCGCTACTCCCTGGCTTGTGGGCGTCTCATCTTCTACGGCCCCCAGGAGATGGCGCTCGCCTGGGAGTCTCCGAAGATCACGGAGGTCGTCATGGACGCCGATGGCTCGATCAAGGAGCGGATGGAGATCACGGCCTTCCAAATGACGCTGTACTCCACGGAGCAGCGGATCGAGGGTTTGGAGAGGGTCAGAATCTACCGGCAGATCCGCCGGGCGGGTAAGCTCGAGCTCGATTTCAAGATCACGGCCGACAGCATGGACGCGAATCTCATCTCGCGCCAGACGGTCTTCAAAGGCGACGTGAAGGTGGACAATCCGACCTATACGGTGCAGGCGCGTCGACTCATCTTCGATGCAGGGGCCGACCGGTTCATCTGCGTCGGATGCGCCACGGTGGTCGGATACAGCGCCAAAGGCGAGCCGATCAGTCGAGTCGAGGGGAACAAAATCGTGCACCTCATCCGGGAACGTCGGAGTCTTGTGATGGGCAGTGTCACAGCCTCCCTGATGACCGAGAAAGAGCACGGAGCGCGGTCCGTGGACGCGAGCGCGCTCAAGGATGAGGCTGGGATGGACGAACTCCTGTCCGTTCCGAAGCCGCCCAAGAGCAAACCTCGTGTTCCATCGGCGAAGCGGACGCAGAAGAAGGGAGAGGCGCGCTAGACCGTGTCCCACGTACTTGCCACCGATGTCGTTTCGAAGACCTACGGACGGAGGACCGTGGCCGACCGGGTTTCGATCTACGTCACGAAGGGATCTGTCGTGGGTCTCTTGGGGCCGAACGGAGCTGGAAAAACCACCACGTTCTACATGGTCGTGGGTCTGGTGACGCCGGACTCCGGCCGGGTACTCCTCGACGGTTCGGACGTGACTCGGCTCCCCATGCACCGGCGAGCCCGCTGCGGTCTCGGATACCTTCCGCAGGAGCCGAGTGTCTTTCGACGGCTCACCGTGGCGGATAACCTCATGGCGGTCCTGGAATTTCTGGAGCCGGACCGGAAGAAGAGGCGGAAGAGAGTTGACGAGCTGATCACCGAGTTCTCCTTGTCGCACGTGAGACAGACGTACGGCTACGCCCTCTCGGGTGGAGAGCGACGGCGCGTCGAAATCGCCCGGGCCCTGTGCAACAGCCCCGATTTTCTGCTGCTCGACGAGCCTTTCGCCGGCGTCGATCCCATCGCGGTGGCGGAGATCCAGAGGATCGTCTCGTACCTCAAGAAGGACAAAGGCCTGGGGATTCTCATCACGGACCACAACGTTCGTGAAACCCTGAAGATCACGGATAGAGCGTACGTCATCCATCAGGGAAAGATCCTGGTCGAGGGAGGTGTCCACGAGATAACCTCGAACCCGGATGCCCGAAAGATCTACCTGGGGGAATCCTTTGTCATGGACGAACGGATCGGCCCACCGCCCCCGGAACACCAGGAGAAGCCATCGCCCCCGACGGCAGGCTAGGAGCGGGCACGTCCCATGATCCAGATCGGCCTCGAACTGCTCTTGGTGCTTCTGATCCTTGGCGCCACCAGGATGCTGGGCTTCTGGGCGTTCCTCGTTCTTCTGGGTGGGATCCTCTCATACCTGGGGGATCAGCTCGGGACCTATTTCGGGAAGAAACGGCTTTCCCTTTTCGGAATCCGTCCCAAGCACACGGCGGTCTTGATCTCGCTCGCCACCGGCACGCTGATCACTCTGGCCACTCTCCTTGCCGCCGGGCTCATCTCTTCGGACTACCGCGAGGCGCTCCTCGGGGTGAAGCAGAAGAAGGAAGAGAGAGAACGTCTGACCCAGGAGAATTTCTCGTTGGTGGCCAAAGAGAAGGAGCTCGCCAAAACGCTCTCCAAAACCGAGGACCGGCTCAAGAAGCAAGAGGAACAGCTCAGACAGGCAGACAAGATCCGGCGGGATCTCGCCCATGAGATCGACGAACTCAAGCAGGATAAAGAGGCGACGCTGGAACGGATCCGGGCCATGGGCAAAGCTTTTGAAGATCGGAAGAAGATAGAAGTCGCCGTGTGGAAGGGGGCCTACCTCATCCTCCGTCCGGTGATCGTGTCGATGGACGTGACCAAGGAGCAACTGCGGACAGAAGTCAGCAAGATGCTCGTGCAGATCCAGGAGACGGTGAAACTCAGGGGCGTCATCGTGCCCGCCCAGAGCCCGGACAAGATCGACCGTGATCTCGTTGGCCCGCTCTATGAGCAAGTCCAACAGATCGTGCGCTTCTATGACAAGAAAAAAGCGGGCACGAGTCGGCCCCGGTCGATGTACATCCGTGCCACGTCGGGCATGAACGTCTCCACGGGAGAGAAGCTCTCTTCCGTGGACTTCGTCGTTCAACCGAACCTGGTCGTCTTCTCGAAAGGGGAGGTGATCGCCCAGACCCCCGTGGACGGACGTCTGGAACCTGAAAAGATCCTCCAGCAGCTTTTCAACCTCGACCGTGGCGTACAGGGGGAGCTGCGACGGAAGGGCGTTCTGGATGAGGCCCTCCAGCGCCGTCTGGAAAAAGTCCCGGCGGCCCTCATGCTCAAATTCATGAAGATCGTGGAACTGGTCAAACAGCTCGATCGGTGGGTCACCATACAATTGGTGGCCGACCAGGACGTGCTGGCCTTCGGCGAAATCAGCGCCACCTATCGGGTTCTGGAGCTTCAGGGAACCCCGGATCGGCGCGCATCGAACGCATCGGCGAGTCCGCGTCCATGATCGTCGCCATCGATCCGGGGAGAGAGAAGTGTGGGATGGCCGCGATGGAGCGGGATGGGACATGCACGTGGCATCGGGTCGTACCCCGGACCGACTTTCTTGCCGAGGTAGAACGGGTGATCCAGGTTCAGGCCGTGGAGAAATGGGTGGTCGGGTCGGGCACCACGTCTGCGGAGGTCGTGGCATCGCTTTCCAGCCGATTCGGGGCGGACAATGTCGTCGTGGTCGACGAACGGGACTCGACATTGGAAGCGCGCTTTGTCTACTTCGAGGAACACCCGCCCCGCTGGATCTGGCGCTGGCTTCCAAAAGGGCTCCTGTATCCGCCATGCGCTATCGACGACTACGCCGCGATCGTGCTCGGTCGCCGCTTTCTTGGGCGGGGTGAACGTTCCAGATGACTTTGCACCCTGGGCGCGTGATCGTGGAAAATGTCCGCATCGGTTTTCTGACGGATCCCGGTGTCGTACGTGCCGAAAACCAAGACGCCCTCTTCATTCCCGACCCCTCCCAGGTCGACACTCGCAAGAAGGGGGTCCTCGTGGCCGTGGCCGACGGCATGGGTGGATGCGCTGGAGGGTCTCTGGCATCCTGCACGGCTGTCGAGTGCCTGTCCCGTTACTACGAGGAGCCCGGCATGGAAAACATGCTCGACCTGGGAGTGATGTTCCGCGTGGAGGCGGCTCACTTTCGGCTCCAGGAGCTGGCCAAGGAGCGTCCTCAACTCAAGGGGATGGGGACGACTCTCACGGCCGTACTGGTGGTGAACGGCTCTCTGGAGTTCTTCCATGTGGGAGACTCCCGGGCGTACCTGCTCCGGCAGGGATGCCTCGAACAAGTGACCGACGATCACACACTGGTGGCGCGTTGGGCCCGGGCGGGCACGCTGTCCAACAATCGGAGAGGGATCGGCAAAAACGTGCTGACGCGAGCGCTCGGCGTGGGACTGCGGCTCGAGGTCGATCGGCGTTCTCGTTCGCTTGCTGGCGGAGACCGGATTCTGCTGGCCAGTGACGGCCTTCACTGCGTGGCTGAAGGAGCGGAGTTGACGGAGATCCTCGGTCGCAAGCAGCCCCCCTGGGAGGCATCGCGTCAGCTCGTCGAACTGGCTCGAGACAAAGGCGGTCCCGACAACATCACTGCCGTGGTCATCGATGTGACGGCGAGCCCAGAGTGAACGTGGAGACTCTCTTGAAGCGGACCTGCGTCGCCCCCCCCGGCCCTTCCAGCGGTGTCGTCCCCCGCGCGGGCGCCAGGGTAAACGCTTCCGCGAGCCAGTAGTTCTTGGTTCCAACTCCGGAGAGGGTCAGGACGATGTCGCCCTCACCCGACATCTGCAGGTTCTCGGCGGAGTAGGTCAGCTCTCGCCCCTCGGCCCACCGTGCGAAGTCAGTGGCCAACTCATCCGGGACTCCCTCCAGGAAGCCGTCCTTCAGACTCACGGAGAATGCTCTGACCTCGAGAGCCAGCTCGGCCTGACCATCGACGATCTTGACCTCGGTCGGAAGGTGGCAGAGAAAATAGGACACTGTCCCCACGTCAGGGATGAGCAGGCTCACGGCCTCGAACACAGGTACACCGATCTGAAAGGGGATCGAGAGGAATCGCCCGACCTTCTTCTGCCAGCCCTGTCGACACTGGGTCGTCAGGGACTCCGGCGTGATCGAGGCTGCCGCACGGTCTCTCACGGGGGCGGCCTGGAGCCTGGCCAGAAGATCGGTCCGGTAGTCCGCGCCGTTGGCCAGATCGACGAACCGTCCGGCCGGATCCAGGAGGGAGACCAGCTTGAGGCCGGTCAATGCGGCGGTCATTGGCTCCTTGAAGAGCAAGCCATCGATGCTTCGCTGAACGCTGTCGACAACCTCGGTCTGACGCCACCCCGTGTCCGTTTGTTCGAAAGAGAGGCGACCGGTCACGACATTCGTCGTCAAACGGGAACGCCGTTCTCCCGAAGGGCGCCAAATCGTGATGTCCACGGACTCGGATTCTCGGACTTCGAGCTCGGTTCCGACGGGTGGATTGAAGCGGGGACGGAAGTTTGCGGCTTCCCCAGGACGGGGGGTGTTCGGGGCCGTCCCGGATGGAGTTTCCGCTCGGCCCAATGCCGCCAGAAAACCGGCCGCGAGAACAAGGAGGAAGAATGGTGTTAAACGAGTCATGCCAGAGACCAGATTACCATAAGACTTGCTCCTAGATTCCGCCCAGCTTCCGGTCGAGGTCGTTGACCAGAGCCTCGAAGTTTTCGCCGTCCCCGGAGGTTCCCCGGCGGTCAGAACGGACGATCGGTGCCAGACTTGGCTTGGCACGAACAACCTCCCCGTCGTCGCCGTCAGAGTCCGACTCCTCTGACCTTGCCGGAGAGGCTTGCCCTCGCTTTGTGACCTGACCGTCGATCGTTCCTGACAGCTCAGCCGCTTCGGATGTCCTCCGGGCACGCGAGGTTCTAGCCGGCCGCTCCTCACGAGCTTCGTCGGCTTGGGCGATCGATGACGCCCATGTCGATCCACGAGAGTCTGCCAGCAGCGGGGATTTCGCCGGACGCTTCCTGGCCATCGCCCGCAGCCGGGCCATGGCGCCCTGGAGGTCACCGGACAGATCGACGCTCTCCTCGGCGCGGCTCTGGGATGTGGCGCACTTTTGATCGACCTGGCCGTCCCCGTCCTCTTTGGCCTCTTTGGCCTCCCCTGCTCCAAGCGACGGCCGCTTGAGCCGTGCGAGAGTCCTCCTTGCGTCAGCCACCCGATCGGACTGTTCCATCGAAAGAGTTTTTCTCTTCGTGGAGGACTCCGGGGGCGACTCATGGGTCTGGTCGTCCGCGGATCGCGAACTCTCCGATTGCGGCGCGAGCTTCCCGGACGAGAGAGCGAACCTCTTGGTCGAGGACGAGAACGAAGCGCGATCAAAGAACCGCGAGGATGCGGGTCGCTCCTCGGTCACGACTTCCGGTGCCGGCTCTTTGACGGCCCCGTCATCCGAGGGACGACTCTTCTCCGGCGAACGGCTCTTGGTCACGGATTGCGCCCTTTTCACGTTGATCGCCAGCCTGGGGTTCGCGGGTGCGGTTGAGGGCTCATCGTCACTCGAAAGCTGCTCAGTGAGCGCCTCGACTCGACTCTTCAGATCGGATCGACTCGAACCCAGGTGCTGGATCCGGCGAGCCGCCGCGTGAGCGGAGTCCTGGCCGAGGTCGCTCGCCGGCCGTTCGGCCGGTTCGATCGACGACCGACCTTTTTCTTTGACCAAACGGGATACAGCGGAGCCGCCCGTTGCGGCCTCCTGGAAAGGACGGGCGCGCGCCGAGAGAGATTCACCCGTTGACCGGGCCTCGATGGTGGATACAGTCGAGTTCAGATTTGCCAGAACCGAAGACTCTCCCAACGGTTTTCCGGCCCGCCTCTTGGCCCACGCGACCGCCCGCTTCGTCCCCTTGATCTCTGAAAGAGGAACCTCGTCGCCTGGTGACACGCTCTCGGAGGCGGATTCCTGTGGCGGATTCACGCGGGCCGGCAGACCGACCGGGTCTGGGGCCAGAATCGGTCCGGTCTCGAGCTGACAGGTCAAAGAGCGCAACCGACGGGCGACGCTCGCTCCGGCAGCACGATCCGGGTTCGTCGTCGCGGACGAGGCCGCGCCGTAGACGCTCGTGCCGATCGGAGCGCATGAGGCGCCGTTTGCGAAAACGATCGTCGACCCCAGGGAGCGTGGCACTGCCGAGGATCCAAAAGAGCTCGGCACGACTGGCCGTTCGATTGCGATCGATCGGCTTCGATGACTCGCCAACAACTTTTCGATGACGGGATTCCCGCCGGACGAGGCTGCGGAAGCGTCGACCCGATCGGACGAGGTTCTGCCGCTGACAGGCCCGGTGCTGTTGGCCCGGGGCTCGCCATCACCAAGCCCGGGGGTCCCGTTCGACCGGACGGCCGACGTGGAGAGACGTCCTTTTCGATCCACGGCCGGGACTTGGACCTCTGGACCGGACGCGATCGACGCGTTCCGGAACGAATCGATCGCTCGATCCGGTCGCCCACGTCCCGCCGAGATGGGCGAAGGGGAGCCCGTTGGGACTCCGGACTTGGTGGACGACACGACAGGGGCCGGCTTCTCGTCCGGGTCCACGGACGGATCGGGTGACTCGGTCTTCATATTGATGACCTGTGCCCCCCACGACTGGACGTCCGCCACCTTCTCCTTGTACCGACCCATCAGGCCGTATTCGGCCATCCGGTCGGGCTGGTTCTGACGCCGCGCGGACACAACGCCATCTTTCCACTCGGCAGAGTCCCGCACGGCTCGGGAGAAACGGTCGAGGGTCGCGGGGCTGGGCACGGTCGCGATCTTCTGTTCCGTGGAAAGCTTGCCCTTGTTCTTGAACTCCTCGCCTTGCGGCAACGGCTTGTTTCCCCACGTGATCCTTTCCCCGGACTCCACCGAGCGCTTGAGCCAGTCGCTGGCCCCTGCCACGGCCTTCTCGTAGCGATCGAGGGTTCCCACTTCGCTCGAGCCCGAAGCGAGACGCGGCTCCGCGCCCCCGGCGGTTGCCCCCGCGCGGAACGTGGCGATCGGACGCCCGCGATCGACCACCACATTTCCGGCGGTCTTCTGAACCGCCACATCTTGGACCGGATCTGTCCCTTCACGGTCAGCCGCGGTCAGGCTCTCGGTCTCCTTTGCCCCAGTGTTGCCCGACGAAGAGGCGAGCGAGTGTTTGAGAAGGACATGTCCCTTGTTGTCGTAGATGTTGCGGACGAGCGGCTCTCCGGACGGCTTTCTCAGGAAGGACCGGTTCTTCTCCGAGCGGGAGGAATCCGGGAGCTCGCTTAGCTGCTGCGGTCGCTCCTTCTTCTGATCCTCGTCCTTGCCGTCGATCCTTGGAAGTTCCGCCTCTCCGGTGTTCGGGTTGATCAAATACTCGAGGATATAGGGCGTGATGAGCAGGACCAGCTCCGAGCTCTGCTTGGAGGTCTGGTTCTTGTTGAAGATCGACCGCAGAATCGGAACCTCTCCCAAAAACGGCACCGGGGTCTTGTCGTCGCTGTCCTTCTTGTTGATGAAACCGCCCAAGATCACGGTCTCGGAGTCCTTGACCCTGAGCTTGGACGAGGAGTTGGTGGTCGAACGATCAACGCCGTAGTCCTTGATGGACGTCGGAGTGTCGTTGGACACCGTAAGCTCCAGAGTCACTGTCTTGTCGTGGTGGATCGTGGGTTTGACTGAGAGCTGCACACCCGTTGTGACCTCCTGGGGCGTGACGTTCTGGCTCACGGCCGACTGCCCGGTGGCTGCCTGCTGCTGCGTCTGGGAGATGATACGAACCACGATGATGTCGCCGATGGTGATCGATGCTCGCTCTCCATCCAGGGTACGGATCTTCGGGTTAGCCAGGGTTTGTCCGCCGGCTTTCGAGAGCATGTACGTGATCTGCGCGGCGCTGGTGAGCTGAACGGTTCCACCGGAGACGCTCGCGCTGGCACTCGATCCGGTTCCGCCGGTCACAGTGCCCGACCCGCTCTCTCCTCTCAGGTACGCGTTCAATCGGTTTTGGTTGAGCAGCCGGTCGAGCGAATCGATGTAGAATCCGGTCGACTTGAGCTCGATTCCCATCTGGCGCGAAAACGACGAGTTCACGGTCATGATCGACGTGTCGATCAAAACCTGCTTGGCCGGCAGGTCGACCTTCTTCACCAGCGCCTTGATGAATTCGACGTTGTCGGGCGAGTCATAGACGACCAGGCTCCGACCCTTTTCCGAGTAGTAGATCGACTTGGTGTTGACCCTCTGCTGGACATCGGTTCCAAGAGCTGCCACGGCCGACGTGAACTCCGTCCCGGTGAGGAACGACAGGGGAATCTTGGCCTCGATCTTGTTTGGTTTCTGGTCGAGCAAAGCCACGACCGAGTCGATCATCGCGATGTTCCGGTCGGTGTCGATGCACAGCAGCGACTGGTTGTCGTCGTTGGCGATCAGGTTGTCCTTGTTGATGATCTTGGAGAGCGACGTATTGGACGAGATGAAGTCCTTGACCTTTTTCGGGGCCGTATAGATCAGCTTGTAGATCTTTCGGGTCTTCAGTCCGAAGTCGCGCGTCGAATCCTTCGATGAGACGATGATGACCGTGCGTTCGTTGAACTGGACCGCCTTGAGGTCGTTGAGCTGCAGGACCAGGCCGAATGCTTCCCCTTTGGTGACGTTGCGGATGCGGATGTTGACCTTCTTATTGAGGGTCGCGTCGGGAACCATCGGAACGAACGACAGATCGAGCATCTCGGGCTTGGCCATCATGTCGAAGAAGATCTTCAGCGTCCACGAGGCCACCTGATTCACGAGGTCTGCGGGGAAAGGCTCGTTGGCCTTTTCCGGCAGGACCGGGAGCCCAGAGAGGACGGTGTCGAACTCCCGCTCGCTCGCCAGGGCGAGACACGGAGCAAAGAGGTTGGTCACCATCACGACGACGAGGGCCCACGAGATGCGTCGGACCGTGGTTCTTGGCATGTTGCCCCGCGATCTCCGCCGGCCCTGCTGTTCCCGATCAAGGAAAACAGGGAAGGCCGAATGGACGATAGACAGACTCCGCCTGGAACATCGGCAGAAATGGATGGTTCACCAAGCTGGCTGCTGCCGCCAAGACTGTTCGAAGCGGACGAGCGAGGTCTTAAGTGGTGCCCGGGCTCCATGTCGATGGATATCAATATTGTCTCCCGACGAGACAGGACCCAAGGGAGCCGAAATCCATAGGGAGCCGAAATCCATGAGGAAGAAAGCGTGCCCGGGAGCCCGGGGGTTTGGCCGTCTGATCGTGTTCGTCATGATGCTGGGATCGCTTCTGGTGGGCCGCTGCGCGGCCGGTGACGGGTCGATCACCGCGGGGTCGGCCGGGCAGCCCAAGAGGCTGAACCTGACCGTCTACTTCGATTACGTCGAGCAGACCTACAGCGATTGGGAGCGCCTGTTCGAAAACGCCAACACCCTCCTCTACCGGGCCACGAACGGAAACCTCATTTTTGGAACCGTCCGGTTCTCAAGGTCGCGCACCGTTGCGAAAAACGCGGACATCGTCATCCACAAGGGCTCAGGCGGCGCCCAGGCCAGCGTGGAAGGCATGGGTTACGAGGGCGAGGTGGACCTGCACCAGAACTCCGATCGGGGCTCCACGCTCACGTTGATCCACGAGCTCGGCCACTACGTCTTTGGACTGTACGACGAGTACACCGGCATCAAAAAGGTCGGCAGCGCGGGTGGTTCGCTGGTAAAGAAGAACCCCGGCGACGAATCGCCACAGATTTTCGACACGTCGAGGGTGGAAGCCTATTACGACTACCCGCTCTATTGCGTCAGCAGGACGGACGTGAACACCCCCCTGGCCTGCATCATGGATGCCTCCACAGGGACTGCCGACTCACGGCGCAACTTCTGCCTGGGCGAGAACAACCCCGGACAGGCTCACAACAGCGGGATCCTATCCGGCGGGTTCTGGTTCGAGACCGAGCAGCACCACTGGCGGGGAGGGAGCTGCTGGAAGAGGATCGCCAAGGTGCTCGGCGTGACTGCGCCCGCGACCGCCCCGGACCTGCGCACGGATCCACCGCAAAAGCCTGTGTTCAAGTACGACAAGGAGGGCGCGGTCGCGCTCGCGGTCGACGTCTCCGCGGGAGCGGCCGGCGCTCTGTCGAGCACCAAGGCCGGCGCCAAGGCCGCGATCCAGGTGGCTCGGTCGCTGGGCATGGCGCCCGACCCAACCGAGGCCGCACAGCTCGCGTTGGTGTCCTTCGGTAACGGGACCGCGACGCTGGACCAGCCGCTGACCGAGCTCAACGCCCCGGTCAAGGCGGGATTCACCGCCAAGGTACACGGTTGGACAGCCCTTGGAGACGCTTCGATCGGCGCCGCGCTCCGGAAGGCGCTCGACGCCATCCTCGCGGACCCCTCCGCGAGTGATCAGTCCACGCGCACGATCATCCTGGTCTCGTCTTCGCCGAACCAGGCAGGGGACCCACCTGGCGAGATCCTGACGGAGCTCGCAGTGAATCACACGCGTGTTGTGACGGTCGCAGTCGGCGATCCGGCTAATCGGGAGCTCCTGTCGAATATCGCGATGGCGACGGGCGGAGAGGCTCTGGTGGTCGATTCTCCGGACGAGCTGGAGGAGTTGCTGCCGCAGCTGATGGTCGAGGAGGCCAACGGGATCGAGATCGCCGCGATCGAGGGACATCTGGACACCGGCAACACGACCACCACGACGATTCCCGTGAGTGCGGGCGCCAGTCTGGTCTCCTTCGTCCTGACGTCGGACGATCCGGACAACCCCCTCACCCTGACCGTGGTGCCGCCAGGCGGAGCTCCGATCGACCTGATGTCTCCCCCATCCGAGGCGGAGGTGCTCTTCGACCATGAGGTGATCACCATCAACGTGAAGAATCCGACCCCGGGAGACTGGGGGTTCGTGGTGAGCGCCGTCGGAAATCCTGGCCAGAACTTCTGGCTCGAGGCCTTCGAACAGACCGGTGAGGTGGAGATCGAGGCGGGGCCGGAAGAGGACAATGTGACCTATCCTCGTGCGATCCGGCTCGCGATGGTCGCTTCCGTACCCGAGGGTGACGTCACCGGCCTCCAGGTGACGGCCAACGTAACCTGTCCGAGCGGTCCCCCCGTGAGTATGACGTTGGCCGATGATGGGCAACGCTCCGTGAACGGAGACCTCGTGGCTGGCGACGGCGAGTACTCCGGCTACTTCACCCGGTTCGCGGGGAGCGGGACCTACCAGTTCGAGGTTTCCGTGGTGAACGCTGGTGGGACGATCGCCACGGTCAAGCAGGGGGACACCCGGGGCGTGCCGAGGCCACCCACGCCGGTGGAGCCGTTCCGCGGCAAGGTCGTGACGAGCGCGGTGTTGATCGGTGCTCCGTCGGGCGCCAGCACCGGTCTCATCCCGCCGGCCGGCCTCGAAGTGACCGGGACCTCCTCCACCGTGACCTTGACCTGGCGCGACTCCAACCCCACCGCGACCGTCTTCGAAGTGGAACGGTCGGTCGACGACGGGAGCTCCTTCGTTTCCCTTGGTATGGTTCCGGCGGGCCAGAACAGTTTCACCGACACCGCCATTGCCACGTTTCTAGCGGCTGTCTACCGCGTGACGGCGATCTCTCCGGCGGGGCGGTCCGCTCCCTCCGACGAGGCTCACGCGGACCTTGCCGCCATCCGCGCCACGGCAGCGTCGACCGCGGTTGCTTCGTCCGGGAGCGGCGGCTGCGTGAGGCTCGCCGATCGGGCCCGGGAAGGGTTCGACGGAACGTGGGTCGCGCTCGTGCTGATGACCCTCTGGACTCTGGTGTTCCGGCGCATCCGGGCCATGCACCGGCCTTGATCCGGTTCGTTGAGGGCCAGTCCTGACCTAAAGCCGTCCTTCGACCATGGCCCGAAGAAACGCGGGGAGCGAGCAGGAGATTCGGTCGTCACCGAACGCGTCAACCGATGTCTGGGAGATCACGATCCGTTTTGTGGCGCCCACGAGATCGCCCACCTTGTCCAGTCGCCCCAGATCCGATGGGGACGGCTGCGACGTGAGCTTCACCTCGATGGCCCAGAGCTCACGGCCGAAATCAACGACCAGATCCGCCTCGTAACCGTCGCTGGTTCGGAAGAAACCGGCCGTGCCATCCCGGTCGAGTTGGCGGAGAACTCCCAGGGCCTGCTCGATGACAAACCCCTCCCAGCTCGCGCCGACCCAAGGCTTCCGGAGCAGGTCCTCTCGATCGTCGACCCGGAGGAGCGCGTGGAGCAGTCCGGTGTCGCGCCAGTAGTACTTCGGACTCTTGGTCAGGCGTTTCTTCAGGTTCGGAAGGAAAGGGGGCAGCCGACGAACCAGAAACGCCCCCTCCAGGTAATCCACGTAGCTGTTGACGGTGGGGTGGGCAAGACCGAGGCTCCGGCCGGGAAGGTGTCCAGGCGGGCGCGGATCACGGCGGCCATCTTGCGAGGGATCATGTTATCAATTTTACATTATGAAAATAGATTTACAATCTGCAAAATCCTTCACCTGATTTCCGTGAACCAAGCGACAAGGAGTCGCTTTGTCTATCGCAAGCTCACTCCCGATCCCAGATGTGCCCCGGCTGCAAGGAAGAACGAAGTCGCCGCAGGTGGACGTTTAAACAAGAGCGGGGCCTTGGGAGACCGTCGGAGTTTGAGCCCCGACACTCTCCGCAAGGACCCCGCTGCAGACTCTGGGACCAGTAACGTCTGGAGCTACAGAGTCGTCGTATAGGTATACGTTCCGGTCGTCTTGGAACCGTAGTGGTCTGGGTTTGTGGGATCGAAACCGGTCGTTTGATCGATGTTGGTGGCCCTTATGGTCACTGAAGTGTCTGTCGCGGCCGGGTTCAAGTAAGTGATCGAGTTGCTGGTTTGCGAGATCACGACAACGCCGCTGCCCGTTGCCGTCAACACATAGCATCCTGAGTCGCTTCCCCCGGACGCCGTGGCCGTCGCCGTGGCACTGGTCTGCGTGGTGCTGACCGAGATCTGGACCGGTTTGATGAGCCGGCGCGAGACCACGGCCGTGAGCGAGCCATTGGAGCTCGTCACAGCGATCGAGATCGTGGCTGTCTCGTCGGAAGCGGTCGACGGATCGAGGTTGTTGGTGAGGACGAATGTGTACTCTGTTCCGCGTTGTTGAGAGTCGGCGAGCGTCACGTTCGTGTCGCCGGACAGGGTGCCCTTGGTCGTCGTCACCTCGATCTTGCTCCCCGCGACCAGCGGGTTTCCATTGAGATCGCAGACCGTGTACTGGAAGACCTGGGTCCCATGATGCGGGATGGAACCGATCTCTCCACGCAGTCTCACTATGCCTAAGCCCACGCCCCCCGTCCTGGTCACCCGTACACTATCCGAGACCTGGACCGCGTTGATCTGGGTGTGACCTGAAAAGAGCACCGGCATGGTGGAGTAGATGTTGTTGGTGATGTTCGAGGCCAGCGCCTGGTCCGTACCGCTGGGAATGGAGCCTGTCGGGTCGTTCATCGCGACCCAGCCGCCGGTCGCTGCCGGGTTGGCCGGATCGATCCGGAACACGTTTCGACCATCGGTCCCTGCATAGAGCAAGCCAGTGTTGGGATCGAGCGCCAGAGCGTGTACAAACTTGTTGGTCAGGCTCGCGGCCCGATCCGAGAAGTACGCGTCTGTCGCGAACGTGATGGCCGGCAGAGCCATCGTGGCCCGGAACACTCCGCCCAGCGCATTCTGCGGGTCGTCGTCATCGATCACGCTCGCGTAGAGCGTGGTCCCGTTCACGACGAGGTCTGTGACCGTGGTGTTGATGACGAGCTGCGACACGGCCTGAATGTTCGTGGTGGCCGGCACCCATGTGAGGTTGGCGAGCCCTGTGTCCACACCGACCCAGACCCCACCCAGCCGTGTTCCCACGAGCACATAGGTCGTGGCGCCCGAAACCACGAGCTGCATCGCCGTGATCTCCTTGAACAGGAGATTGGATCCGCCTGTTGCATCGCCGTTCACCACGGTCCAGTTGAGCGCGCTGTGGGTCACTCCGGTCACCGGCCGGAACGGGATGAAGTCCTCGTTCGTGCACCGGTACACACCGCCGCCCTTCGTGCCCACGTAGATGCGGTTGTTGGTACTATCGTAGCCGACGGCCGTGGCGTTCGAATGGGTAAAACCCTGGATCTCCTGGAACCACGACTGACCCGCGTCCGTGGACCGCCAAAAGCCTTGGCCCAACAGTGCCGCGTAAAGAATCCGGGTGTCCTTGGTCAGTCCGGACACCGGAGTGGTGGGGTTTGGTGCCAGTCCCATGACAGGGACAAAGCTGGGCAGGCTATCGGCCTGCTCGTAGTCGACCGTGATCGTGATGCCGGGGGCGAGGATACTTCCCAGAACGGTTTGGCGAAGGCCCAGGTTGGGCTGATTGAACAGGTGAATGGTATCTCGGGAAGCTCCATCATAGACCCACTGGTCGGTCAGCTCTCCGTTGAGGCGTACCTTGGTTTTGGATCGACGAGCCGACGACGCGAAACTCAAGGTGAGATCCGCGAAGACAGAATTGGTATCGCCCAGATTGCTGTACCACAGTTGGTTCGCGGCATTGATGCTGGTCACGGTCACATTCGGCACGTCACCGATGACCATCCCGCGGCCCGACGCCTCCTCCCAGATCTCACCCGAGGAGCGCGTGCGATACACGCCGTCGTTGGTCGCTGCCCACATGAGCGAGGAATCCACGGGATCGCGGACAAGCCTGTTGACGTATCCGTTGAACAGGCCGGTCTGGGCCCGGCCAGCCTGCACCCACCGGACCGACGGAGCGGTCGAGGTGGAGTTCACGTCGGAGTTGGGCGAACGGAACACTCCGCCCCCGTCGGTTCCAGCGTAGAGGACGTGCTGCCCCGCGACTGCAACAGCAGAATCGACCAGCAGCGCCTTGACCTTGGCTGTGTTGGCCGACTGGCTTTGGGCCGCGACCCGGACGAACCCTGTCGAAGGGTGGGGTGCCTGACTCCTGAGCGTGGCCTCGACGGTGGAGTTGTCGCTCGTGGTGGCACCGGTCCCAGTCACCTCTGCGGCAGAGCCCAGGTTGGCCTCGTCGAACACCGTGAAGTTGACCGAGGTGCCGGTCGGCACCGGGTTATTGAACCGGTCAGCCAGAAACGCGGTCATCGTGTCGGTCACTCCGGACATGATGAGCCCGATGATGTTGAGCGATTTCGCGGCGATCGACAGGTTCTCGCCTGAGGGCAGGTCGCCCGTGATCCCGATCTCGATCGCGTTGGTCTGGACCTCTGCTGCGTCGAGTTTCCCGTTGTCCACGCGGTACGGCAAGCCCGACGCCGTGGCTGTGAGAGCCTTGGTCAGGGTGATCTGGTTGCCCGACAGCGACGAGATCGTATACGAGCCCTGGTCCAAGCCGAACAGGATCTTGAGCTTCTGGCCCGTGCCGGCAAATTGGGCCGCGGTAGCCCCGGAGAGCCTCGAGGCCGTCACCACGGCGGAACCGGCGGTCGTGGAGAGATCGCTTCCCTCGAGAGCGAGACCTGAGGTCGCGGCATTGGTCGGCGTTTGCACGAACGCGAGGATCTTCACTGTACCCGCGCGCGTTCCGGCTCGGAACACGGTCTTGACCAGGCCGTTCGCGATCGAGTTGCCGGCCCCCATGCCCGGGCTGAGACTCTCCCCGCCGTAGAGGCCACCGTTTAATATCATGAACTCCACGGTCCGGGTGGCATTGGTCTGGACCGGGCTTCCGTTCTTGTCCAGGACCTTGAAAAAGATCGTGGAGTTCTCGGCCCGGCCCGACCCGGTCACGTAGACCCGCTGGGGATTGGGGTTCGGCGTGATCTCGTCAGAGATCACGATGATCGCCGGATCGCCGTACGAGGAGATCGTCATCGCCGTGGTCTTGCCTTTGGCCGTGGCGCTGACCGTCGCAACCCCCGGGTTGAGTGGAGAGACGAACACGGCCGAGGCTTTTCCTCGCGCGTCCGTGTAGATCGTGATCGATCGGGTTGTCGTCGTGGACGTTCCCGAGGACTTGAGCACCCCCGTGTCCACGGAGAATGTCACCGGCACCCCGGCCTGCGACGTGGCGGTCCCGTCAGAGCCGAGCAGGGTCGCGGTGAACGGCACCTGAGTCAGCCCATCGGCTGGGACGCTGAGTGAGATCGCTTCCATCTCGATGGTCGTGAGCGTGACCGCGGCCTGGCTGTTCGACGAGTCGGACGTGGCTCCGGCGATGACGGTGAACGTTCCGGTAGCCGTCCGATCGCCGGAGATCGCAGTCACGGTGATCGTGTCGGCCGTGGAGATCGACGACGGCATCGTGAGCGAGGCGAGCGCCTGGCCATTGACCGTCATCACTTCAGCAGGCCCGGTCACGACCACGTACGATCCCGCGTACGAAAGGAAAACCGAGGTTCCGTCGGTCACCGCATTGCCCAGTTGGTCTTTGACCGTTGCCACGATCTGGACGGTCTGACCGGCGATCGCCGAAGTCGGCGTGATCACGATGGAAAGAGAGGAGGGCACTCCGTTCTTGTACACGGTCCCCTGGGGAACGTTCGAAGAGCTACATCCAACAAGAAGGAAGCCCAGAGACGCCACGGCCCATGCTACGGCTAGTTTCTGTTGCCACCGCTTCATGCGATTATCCTCCAGGCAAGCAAGGAACGACAGACAACGGCTCGACACTCTATCGTCTTGGTTATCGACCGCCCGGGGGGTGTATGTTAAATCTTCTGGAACACGGCGAGCGGCACGATCACCTCGAAGGGATCGAGCCCGCCATGGCGGAAGCGTTTGAGCGGACCGTGGGGACGGTAGGCCCGGTCCTCGCAGAAACCGTGGTCAGCGGCAAAGACCAAAAGCGCCCCTGCAGGTGCCGCGTCGACCAGCGGCGAGATCCGTGCCTCGAGGGCGTTCGCGACCGAATGGAACAAGGACACCAAGGGCAGCCGAGAGGTGTGGACCTGTTCGTCCAGAACAGTCACGCGAGAAAGTGTCACTCCGTCCGGGGGCGGTAGAGGACCCACCGATTCCTCTACAGCACCCGGTTCCTCCCACAGCATTCCGGGAGCCTCTCCCAAGTCCGGGGGCTCGCCAGTCACCAGCGCCCTCAGATTCACGGTCGTGATGGTCGGCGCCAGAGCCCACACGTCTCGGGTCTCGAGGAGTCGGAGCGAAGACCGGGGTGTCTGGAGATAGCCGTTCTCCACCATCCGGTAGAAATCCCAGCGCATGGCATCCACGACGATCAGCGACGTGGACGGGGGTGAAAGCTCCCGGACGAGACGCGCCAGAACGCGGGGCACAACCCGGTGCGGCCAGAGAGGTCCGGTCGCGTCGCCGAAGACCGTGGGCCACTGGGCGAGGTAATCCGCTTCGAACGCCCGTGCCTCGTCCGCCAAAAACGCGACCCCACGGTCCACGACTCCGGTTGCCCTGGCTTCAGCCGTCAGGTCGAGCTCCTCTGCCGCGGTTTCGACCTGAGAGATGAGGCCGGCCATGGGCTCGACGAGGTGGAACCGTTCGTTTAGGCCATGGGCTGTGGTGGGGCGACGGCCTCGCCTCGAATCGAGCCGATCGACCGCGATCCCCAGATCGATGGCCCCGTGTATGAGCTCTCGGAACGGCCGCACCGTCGGAAGCACGGTCTGGTCGGTCCAGGAAAGCGAGACGCCCGCGGCTCCGGCCCATCGAAGAAGCTCATCTTGGCACGTGGCCAGAGCCTTGAGCGCAAGCGTGGAAAGCTGTCGCGCCAGGTCCGGGAAAATCGGCTCCGCAGCCAGTGCCGAGACGATCTTCTTGGGATCTGCGTTCCTGAGGACAAGCTGCAGAAGGCGACCTTCGACCCCGTCCCGGGACCAGCGGGCCAGCACAGCGTCCACTCCGGGCGACCGCCCGCGCGCGAGCCACGATCGGCCGACCTCGGCCAGAGCGGTCCGGTCTTGCTCGCCCGGATCCGGGAGACCGGCCAGCCGGCAGACAGACTCGAACGGCAAACCGTGGGAACGCGCCCACAGAGCCAAAAGAGCCTCAGGCGGGCACGCCGGACCGCCTTGTCGGAAAACGTCCTCCTCGGCCGCGCGCCCCGGATCGTCTCCTCGTAACCCATGGCCACCGGCTGGAGAAGCAGGGCCGTCGCCCGGCAGGCTCTCTTCCTCACTCGAGAGCTTCGGGCCAACTCCGTGCGAGGCCCCTCCCCCAACCGAAGGAGCGGGGCCATCTTCTCTCCCGGGCTGGTCACCTTCCGGAAGAGCGGGCGCGTCGCCTCGAAAGGCCTGGTCCCTGCGTGAGAGAGTAGATCCCTCTCCGCGAGAGATCCGGACAACGCCCTCTTCCGCGATCTCTCGCCCCAGCCACTCGTCTACGATCGCGTGTACCTGCCGGCGCGACAGGCTTTTGCCCGAAAGCCGCCCGGTCAGAGAACCCAGGTCTCGTTCCGGGGGTCGTTTGAGATGGGTGACTCGTCCCAAGATCTCGGCCAGAGGCTCACTGGCCAAACGGGCCAGTTTTTCGGGAAGGTCGGGACCGGTCACGGTCAGCTCCGCGAGTTCGGCCAGGATCGAGGCCTCACGAGTCTTTCCCCACTCCTCGGCCTGTCCGCGGGCCGCTTCGATCTCCGCGCGTCGCTCCGGGGAGGACAGCTCGGCGAGGATCTCCTTGAGGGCGTCCTGGAGCCAGAACTGGAGGGTCGTGGGCGCTGGCGCGCGCAACTCCTGACCGAGACGGTGGCCACACGAGCACGAAGGTCGACCTTTGAGAACAAAGGGGGTCAGTCGGCTGCAAGACCGGCGTGAAACCGCGTCCAGGGCCTCCTTGAGCCTCAACAGTACGGGTGGTTCCGTGACCAGGGAGGTTCGCGAAAGAGCCGTCGCGAACCGGTACGAGCCGGACTCGCCGATCCTCCGGTAGGGGGCGAGAGCGGCCAAAGACAGTCTGGCCTCGTGATCGGCCAGATAGGCGTTCTGATACTCCTCTCGGAAGTCCGCGAACTCCGTGGCAAAAGCCGAGAGCCGCTCCTTCTCGAGGCAAACCTCCGGTGAGGAGAGCTTCGAATGCAACGCGTCGAGCCGCATCACAAGAGATCCGTATTGCGGAGTCTTCGGAACGACCAGATCCTCTTGCTCTACGTACGACGCCATCGAAAGGTACGAGTCCGATTCCTCCTCGAGAAAACGGACCAACGGACCGATCTTCTTCGTCTGCTCCAGAAGCCCCTGTTCCTCGAGCGCCCGGTGAAATGCGGTGAGCCCCTCCCTGGGGGTGTCACCGATCTTCACGGCCGTGAGAACTCCAAGGAGCCGGTCGAGCGTCGAGGCTGCGGCGTCGAGCGGGAGGTGAGCCAGAAGCCTCTCCTGTCGCGCTTTCTGGAATCGGGCCGCGAGCGCGCCCAGCCCCAGGACGCTCCGGGATTTTAAAGCGACGATCTCCTCCCAGAGCTTCCTGACGAAGGTGGGACCGGACCCGTGCGCCCGGAGCTTGGGCGAGAGAAGCGGGAGACCCTGGAGGTCGTCGAGGATCTCGCGTCTGAGTGGGGGTTCCCGGCCGATCTGGGAGACCCGGTCGAAATTCTCGGCATTGAGCCTCGACAGGGGCACTCTGCGGCCTTGGGCCATCGGGACCAGTTCTCCGGAGAAGAGAAGACACGCCAGAATCACTTCGAAGCACGGTCGGGTGAGGCCCAGAGGGCCTTTTCTGAGCCTCCAGTAGATCTCTTCCACTCCGACCGGAGTTGGTCCGACCAGCTCCAGAAGGGTCCTGGCCCCCTCGCTTCGATTCGTGTCGATCTTGAGGTGCCACGAATTCTGGCTGCGACCGACCAGCCCCATGGCCTTGAGGTAACCGTCGAGAAGGGCGCGGATGCCGGCTGGCGGACTTTGCGGAGGGACGATCCCACCGGGCCGCAGGAAGGATTCCATCAGCTCCGTGAGCCGGGTTCGACCCAGGAGGGCTCCCGTGGGCGCCACGACAAAGTGCCGAGGGTAGCGCTGGCCGAGGAGATCGGAGACTGCCCTCTCGAGGAGCTGATCGAACGCGTGGAGGCCGCCGGAGAGGAGCCCTTCCAACGGACCTTTGGGTCCCACGATCGACCCATCGAAGTAGGCCCGGGTGGCCAGCTCCGTGAGACGACGCCGGTCGTCCTCGAGGGCCGGTTGCAGCGCTCGAGAGATCTCCTTGGCGCGTGGCAGCTCGTCCTTCTCCAGCTTCCTGGCGAGGAGTTGCCTGGCCCGGGCCTGGATCAGAAAGGCGAGCTCATCCTCGCCAGCCGCGCCGCCCAGAGGCTTTGGGATCCACACGGCGATCGGCAACGCCGCAAGCTCAGGGGGAAGCTGGCGGCCGTGCGGTCCCTCCGGTCCCTCCGGACACTCGATGCCGCAGGAGGGGGCGAGCGTCGGCGGCATCACAAAGACGAGGAAGTCGGTCTCGGTGGTTGCCACGTCTCGGGCGATCCGGTCCCGTTCGTCCGCGGAGAGCGCCCACGGATCGCCTGGGCCCACGAACCCTTCGCGGACCGTGCTCTGCCACGGCACGGTTCGCCGAACACGCCCGTCCCGCTCGATTTTGGCCAGGGGAAGATGCAGGGTATCGACCGTACTCGTCACGGCGCGCAGAATCTCCTCGGTTCTGCCCGTGAGCCCTGCCGCGAGTTCACGGACCTTTGCGCGAACGATCAAAGCGGCGTCGGCCCCGCGTCCGATACTGTAGGACGTTGCCAAGGGATCGCCGTCCGGCGATGGCCGGTCGAAAAGATAGGCTCCTTTTGAGGCCATCTGACGAAGAAGGTCGGCCACGGCGTGATCGTTGAGCGACGGCTCCAGATCGGTGATGGTCACCTGGAGGATCTCCGCCAGTTCGCGGATCGACACCGGCCTTTCATAAGGAAAGAGCGATGCCAAAGCCAAAACCTTGAGTGTTCTCAACGCGAGCAGACGCTCCTGATCGTCGGAAAAGATCGCAGTCAGGTTCTCCTGCCACCATCCCATCACCTCGTCGACGAGAGGGGCACTCTCGATCCGCTCGCGGATCCGTTCTCGAAAATGGTCATAGATGAGGTCGACCGTCAGGAGCGTATCAAAAGGCGCGTCCAGGAGAGCCGGAACCCCCCGTTCCACCGAGCCGGAGAGCCGAGTGGTCAGGAAATCGACGACGCCACGATGTTGAGAGAACAGGGGCTTGAGCTGTTCGAGGAACGCGAGCGTGGCCGGATGGACCGGATAGAGTCTGTAGAATGACTCCGCGTCTACGGAGAAATGGGGGAGACACGATCGCACCCGGCGGTGGAGCTCGTCGATCTGGGCTCTAGCACCGGGTTGTTGCGTGAGGATCCGCTGCCGTACCAGCTCTCCCACGTGCGCAGCCGTGAGGTGGAATCGGCTCGCGTAGCGGTCCTTGATCTTGTTGAACGCCTCCGGAGCGATGGGGCCGGTCTCTTCGATTCCCTCCTGGAGTCCGGCGATGACGATGGCCGGGATGTCAGCGGCGCGCTCGCCCAAAAACTGAAGGAACCGGATGTCTTCGGTGAACGCGGGCGCGTCGGGCTTGGCCCTGAGGAACTCGGAGAGCTCGTCCACGAGCAGCAAGAGGCCAACGAGCCCAGCGCCGGAGAGGGCGCGTGCCAGCGAGTCGACCATGGATCGCCTGCTGCCGGTCGGGGGCGGCAACGGAGGCAGACCGCGCTCTGTCAGGGCTTGATCGATCGACTCCAGGACCAGAGACTCCAGGGACCTTTGCGCCGGATAGTCGATCAGAGGCACGCAGGCGACGAGCCACGAACCGGGTGGCACCTCGGCCAGAAGAGGGCCAAGGACCGGGTCGCTCCGGATCTGTTCCCTGGGTTCGTCCTCTCCGGCCACCATCGCCAGATAGGCGAGCAGATGGGATTTGCCCGACCCGTAGGGGCCCTGGACAAACCCTCCTTCCCCTTTCTTGCCGGCCATCCGTGAAAAGACGACTCGCAGGACAGCGCCGACCTCGGGGGTTGCAACGAAACAACGGGCGACCTCGTCCCTCCGGCGGTCGTCACGGGCGTCGCCCAGGTGGATCACCGTGCGGATGGGTTGCACCTGAACCAGATCTCGGACCCGTACGGCGGTCATGGGTTCTCTCGCCTTGGTCGGGTCTTGCCGGACCGCGCTGCTGTCTTTGGCCGAGCGGACCTTTTCTGTTCCATTCTCTTCAGACCGTGCAGAAGGTGGAGTTCCGGGTGCCGGCCGAGGGCCTGGTCGATCAGCTCCACGGTGGCCGAGGGTCCGCGTTCGCTGCGGACCAGTGAAAAAACGCAGTTCCGGACGAAGAGATCCAAAGGATCATCGACGAAGCATGGCTTGAGGCACTCGATCGCACTCTGAAGGTCTCCCGCCTTCTTGAACGCGAACCCGGCCTGTTTCAGGGCGAACCTCTGAGTGGGATCGAGGCGGTAACACGCAAGAAAGCTCTTGGCGGATTCTTCCCAGAGCCCGGCCTCGGCGGCTTTGCGAGCTTTCAGGGTCCACAGATCCAGATCCGACCGGCCGATGGCCGAGGACAGCGCTCTGTCCAGTTCTCGGGAAACCTCTTCCGGGGGACGCCCCTCGGCTCTGATCTCGAGAAGGATCCTGCGCACGTTCGGGTCTTTCGGATGGCTTGCCGCGAGACGCTCGGCCAGGTCGCGAGCGGCCTCGATCTTCCCGGTCCTCTTCAGAAGCAACGCCATGTCCGCCCCCAGTTTCGGTTCCCCGGGGTGGGCGTCGAGGGCCTCCGAAACGAGGACAGCCGCTTCCTCGAGCCTCCCCAGCTGGGTCAGGATCTGGGCTTGGCGGCGGGCCACGTAGGCCGAGGGCTTTCCGGACGCGACCCGTGAGCTGGCGAGAGCCAACTCGAGAAGGGCCAACGCTCCGGTCCGGTCGTGACGAGCGAGGAAGAGCTCCGCCCGTGCGGTGAGGCCGCCCACGTGGTCCGGTGCCTCGGTGAGGATCTCGTCGATGACGCATCCTGCCTGGTCGAGCCGACGCATCCGCACCAAGAGGTCGGCCATCGAGGCCTTCCAATAGAGGCTGTTGGGGTTTGCGGCAACGAGCTTTTCGAGCAGGGCGAGAGCCTCGGCGTACCGCCGTTTGCGCTTGAGCTCGACGATCTCGGACTGGGGTGATGAATCGACCATGGCCGGTAGATCATTATAGCAGGCGAAAAAGCCCAGAGGAGTGGACGTGTGAAAAGTGCGGAGTCAACCGATTGACCGTGGAACCGTCGTGATGGTAGACTCGAAAAGCCCGTGCGGAGAGGTCGCATAGTTGGTCTAGTGCGCTCGATTGGAAATCGGGTAACGGCCGAAAGGCTGTTCGTGGGTTCGAATCCCACCCTCTCCGCCACTCACCATCCGCTCCTGATCGGGGTCAAGCCTACCGAACCCGCCCGGAATTCGAATTCCGTGACCCCATGGAGGCCCGCCTTTCGTGGGCGTGTCACCCCACGGCCCTCTGACCGTTAGCTGCTCTGATTCAGCGCTTGCTCTATCGTGGCTACCGGCAGGAAGAGTACGAGCTGGTCCTGGAGCGCGATGAAGCCGTACCTCACGTAGAAGCTACGAGCTTCCTCGTTGAGGGCGTCCACAGCGACAGCGTGCACTCCAAGTCGGCTGGCCAGATCGAGACAACGGCGAAGTGCGTTGATCAGGAGCAGCCTCCCCAGACCATGACCGCGCACCGTCTCATCGACGGCCAGACGCGCCAGCAGGATCACGGGGACCGGATGGCGAGACAGTTTCTTCCGCGAGGCGACCGGCATCGTGCCGAAGGCCAGCGAGCCGGAGGCCAGCGTGTAGTAGCCGAAGACCCGTTTGGCTCCCGGACGCACGAGCACGTACGTTCGACCCAGCCGGCGGCGTTCGTACTGGCTGACCAGCTTCTTGAGGAAGTCATCCAGGGATGACTCACCGGAGACAAACGCCGAGCGATCGTGGGAGCCGTCCAGATGCTCGACGATCCAGTCAGCCATTCCTGCAACGCCGGCCGCCGGCCTTGCGGAGCGCCTCGGTGGGTGCCGGTGGCTCCTCCAATGCCGCCAGAAACAGGTCTCGGTCGCGATCCGACAGCCGGACTGAAGTCTCCTCCCGGAAGGGTAGCTCGTCCTCCGGGATGATCTGCGCCCTGCGGATACGCAACTCGGTCGCGCTGAGCTGTTCGATGATGACGGTCGCGTTCGCGAATCCTGCCGGTAGGCTCACGCGCGCTTTCTTGTCCGTGGTCCTTGTCACCGTAGCCATGCCACCTCACCTCATGAACAGAATAGCATACAGAGGGATGAGTGCAAAGTGGGACCATCCCACCTGGCAGTACTACGAGCGCGGAGAAGACCAGCTCATAGGCGGGATCTATAGACTGATCCCGGGTTCGGCTAAGCCTCCTGGGCTTGAGCGCCCGAACGCCGTTCACATTCAGTCCCAGCCACGGGTTGCGATCTCGATCACAGTGCCGTCCGGATCCTGGCAAAACACAACCGTTCGCGTCCGACTCGGTACGCCTCGAACGATGACCTTTCCTCCGTTCTCCTCAATCTTCCGGACCAGACTCTCGATGTTCGACTGGACAATCGCCAGATGAAGAAAGCCAGCCCTGCGCTGGACAACGGTGGCGCCGGGGGAGGTTCTGGGTTCCACGAACTCGAACAGCTCGATGCCGACATTGTTACCCGCTTTCATCTGGGCGATCCGGAGGCTTTTTGTATTCTGTCCGAACAGGGCTCGGGCGATTCCACCCAAGGGAGAGGTATCGGTTTGGATGAGAATCGGGGTGTCGATCAACTCAAATCCCAGGATGGTGCGGTACCAAGACACGGCTTTGTCGAGCTGAGTGACCGCCACCGCCACATGGCCGACGCTGGCAGCTCCGCTCGATGAACCTCTTGGTGAATCCATGGAAGACGGGATCGTCGTCTTGGCCGAAGGTTCGCCGTAAGGCGGGGCATGGACCGTGGTTCCCGCAGTCCCCACATATGAAGACCAACTCGCCAGACCGATGGTCACTGCAAGAACAGCCAACGCTCCTCGACAAGATCGCATCGACAAGACCTCCAGTGCTTTCGCAGACCACGGATCAACAGAGCGGAGAGCAATGGCGGTGCCATGTTCCGAGCTCGCAGCAACGCTCATTCGGCCTTCTGGGCGAAGCGGCCATTGACCAGCCGGCTGTCGCTGACGCGAGACACCGTATCAAAGACGTGGCAGGCACGACAATGTATAATGACCCCGACGGCTCACAATAAGCCGGGAAGGGAGAAAGACATGCGCTCAGCCCTGCTGTTTCTATCGCTCGCGGTTGTCTTGATTGGGGTCGACGCGGTGTGGGGAGAGGAAAAGAAGGAGGCCGAGGCGTTCGACCAGATCGGGACCCTCCAGACCGGTGTGATGGCTATCGGAGGCGAGACGACCGGGACGATCCTCGACACGGGCAAGGGCTCGTACGAGCTGGAGGTCGAGGGTGAACTCGCCAAGAAGGCGTCCGGATTGAACGGGAAGAAAGTCCACGTGACCGGCAAACTGACTGTAAAGCAGGGCGTGGAGGTCAAGGAGCGAAGGATCGTGAATGTAAAGACGCTGGAGGAAGTGCCACGGAAGTGAGGACACCCAGAGACGGAGCGCCGACGGAACTCGGGCCAGGCTGTCGTCTCGTGAGCAACCTCAAAGACCTCGATCAACGCCTCCTTTCCATTGAGGAGCGGCGACGAGTTCTGACGCAGCAGACGGGGCGCAGATGGGGGATCAGGGACTCGGCTCATCGTTGTCCCCATCCCATGGCCATGCTATTCTTTGGGGCGTGCCTCGCCCCATCCGGATCGAAGTCGGAGACATCATCCTCGACGCGGAGCTGTTCGACACTGCCTCCGCGCTGACCCTCTACGATGCTCTGCCGTTCCGGGGTCCGTTCGACACCTGGGGGGACGAATTCTACTTCCCTGTTCCCGTCGTGCTCGGATCGGACGAGACCGCGACGACGAACGTGCAGGTGGGTGACATCGGTTACTGGCCTCCCGGCCAGGCTTTGGCCATCTTCTTCGGGCCGACGCCACTCAGCGATGGGACCGATCCTGTGGCGGCCTCGGAGGTCAACGTCGTCGGCAGGATTCTGGGAAACGTTCGACTCCTCGCGCAGGCGACCGAGGAGATGCTCATCCAGGTCTCCGCGGTGTAGCCGAGGTTCGAGCGCACTCGCCCGCGGGGCCTCGTGGTCAGTTCACCTGCTGGACCCAGGACATCAAATGAGCGGCTTCCTTGATCTCCTGTTCCATTTCTTTCCCCGGAGGACAGTTCGAGATGAATCTCGCGAGCTGAGTCCTGGCCTCCACGAACCTCTTGAGTCGAACGAGTACGAGGGCCCGGTCACGGGCCTCTTGGTGGTCCTCCGGATCGATGATCAACAGGCGGTCGATGACCGGTAGCGCCTTCTCGTAACACTCTCGACGGACATAAATGGCCTTGAGATTGTTCAAGACCCGCGCCAAGATCTGCCGGTTGCTGGCTCTGGCGATGAGCTCGGGGCTGTCCTCCACGTCGACGCCGAAGAGCTTTCGGACCCGGTCCATGCACGCCTTCCGGTTCAGGATGTCGCCGCAGTTGAAAGGGTCGACGTAAACATCATCCAGACCGGCAACACCGATGATGAAATGACCAGGAAGCCCGACCCCCTGGATCGGGAAACCCAGTCGACGACCGATTTCCATATAGACGATGGACAAGGTGATGGGAACCCCGGTTCGTCGGTCGAGGACGTCGTTTAGGAAGCTGTTCTTCGGGTCGTAGTAGTCGTCGATGTTGCCTCGAAAACCCTCCTCGCCGAAGAGGAAGGCGTTCAGCCGGTCGATGCCGTCCCGACAGCGGCGCGTGCGGCCCACCTTCCGCCTGGCCCGCTCTGAGAGCCGATCAATCTGGGTCAGGTATTCCCGCAAGTCCATCTCGGGATACTCGTCCAGCGCGATGGAAAGAGCCGCGGTGAAGAGATCCATCTCTTCCTCGGGGCAACCGACCAACCGACGAAAGAACGAGACGGCCGTCACCGAATCCAGCATAGGTTCCATGCAACTCCCCGCTGTCGATACCGACCGCGCCCTCGCTCCGTATGAACTCAGAAGATGGACTTGTTTTCCTGATTATTGCCTGCGGGTCTCCCATTGCGCAACCAGATTTGAGTTCGAGACAAACCTGTTTTACACTCGTCGAGCCCCAACTCCGCGAATGGTGGGTCTTAAAGGGTCCGTTTGCGTGCCCGAACTTAAAAGCGCCTTCAGTAAAGCGCCTTCACTGGAGGACATCACCCACTCCTGACAGGAGACTCTATGGCAAGCCAGAACAGGGAGAGCCAAAGGTGCGCTGTTTGTGATCGTTCCCGTGGAGAGGTCGCGCAGCTCATCGTGGGTCCGGATCTGTTCCTCTGCGATCTCTGCGTGGATGCCGCGAACCGTCACGCCCGGACACGCGGTGAGTCGTCCTCCGGCGGGATCATCGAGAAGACGGGTCTTTGCACGTTCTGCAAGATTGAGAGTCCGACTCTCTGCTGGGGCTCCTCCGGCGTGACGGCCTGCGGCCGCTGTCTGGACATCTTCAACGAGGTTCTCTACGACGCCGTTGGTCCTGCGTCCCTCTTGCCGGAGATCGCGGCCAAGATCGAACAAAGCCGGAAAGAGGCCGAACAGACCATGGACCACCTCGAGTCAGTGCTCTGCTCATGCCGCCACAGCTCTTTGACCCACGAGCTCTTCAAGGTCAACCTAAGGCTCGTGCTTCGCAACATACTGGATCTCACCGAGGTCCTGAAGGGGCCCGAGGGCCTGGGAGCAGTCAGGGCCCTTGGTTTAGCCACACGGAAGGAAGCGAGGACCATCCTCGCCGGGTTCATCAAGGCACTTGCTTCTGCAACCACGACATCTCGTCCGGATCGCTCCCGACGAAGTGGTAACGCTCGTCGAAAGCATACGCCACGAAGCTGAACTCTCCCAACACGTAGTTCATCGTGCCCAGATCGGGTGCCCGGTCCAGCGCTCTGGCCAGAGAGAACGCCTTCAAGCCCCCGCCGGTGGCGTGGCCGAAGAGGGCCCCCTCTTCCTCAAAAAAGATGAGATCGACCAGCGCCGGGTTTCGTCCGAGCTCAGCCAAAACGGCCCGGGGCTGAACTTCGGTGAACCACCGGCCGTCGGCGAAACTCCGGATCGTCCTGGCGTAGCTGTTCTTCGTCAGTGGCTCATCGCCCTCTTCCGGATAGACCATCATATAGAGGTCGAAACGATCGGACACCCGGTGGACCAGGCGGGCGAGTCCCTGCGAGAACTCCTGGCTCCCCGGTGGCCAACTCGCCTCGAACGTCAGGTGGATCTTCCCCGGAAGGCGAGACTGGTCCACGAGATGGAACAATCGAACAGGGGCTAGAACCAGCGGCATTCTTTCCCCCTCATTTTCGCTGGGAAGTCCCCGCTGCGCGGCCTCGCCGAGGTCCCCGGCTCCCTAAAGGCGCCAGCCTCTCGAGGAGATGGGTGAGAAGTCGGACGCCCATGCCGGTGGCACCTTTGCGACAATATCCGAGGTCCCCGGCCGACCAAGTGGTGTTTGCGATGTCCAGATGGACCCAGGGCACATCACCGACGAACTCGGAAAGGAAGCTGCCTCCGATGATCGATCCCGCGCCGTAGCCACCCACCAATGCGGAGTTCTTCAGATCCGCGATGTCGCCGGACAGCGCGTCACGGTACTCCGGCAAGATCGGCAGAGGCCAGACCCGCTCGTGGACCGCGAGGCCAGATTCGATGACTTGCCCCAGGAAGCCCCAGTCATTCGACAGGGCCGGACTGAGCACGTTGGCGAAGGTACGGCCGGCTTCGCCCGTCAGAGTCGCTATATCGATGAGGTAGTCGGGGCGGTATCTCTGGGCGTAGGTCAGAGCTTCGGCCAGAATGAGCCGCCCCTCGGCATCCGTGTTGATGACCTCGATCGTCTTTCCGGACGAGGTTCGGAGTACATCGCCCGGTCTCTGCGCACGGCCGTCGGGCATGTTCTCCGCCACCGGGACAAAGACAACGAGGTGGATCGGCCGTTTGAGCGTTGCGATCGCCTTGATCACGGCCAGACACACGGCCCCACCCGCCATGTCCTTCTTCATCAATTCCATGCCCTTGGCATCTTTGAGCGAGAGTCCTCCTGAATCGAAGGTGATTCCTTTCCCGACCAGGGCGACGCGACAGGCCGGCTTCGGTGGGGAATACTCGAGCACCAAGAGCCTCGGTGCCCGCGGGCTTCCCTGACCGACACCCAAAATCCCTCCCATGCCCTCGCGATTCAAATCGACCAGTCGAAGAACCTTTGTTTTGAGGCGCAACGATCGGCTCATCTTGATGGCCGCTTGCTCGAGTTCGTCGGGTCCCATCTCATTGGAGGGAGTGTTGATCAGGTCTCGAGCGAAGGCCACGGCCTCGCCCAAGATCCCGGATCGTGCCACGACTCGAGTGATCTCGTGCACGGGAACATTGCCGGATAGGGCGACCTGTCGGGTCGATGCGGGTTTCTTCTTCACGCCCAGGTAGCCGTCAAACACGTACCCTGCCAGGACCAATCCTTCCACAAAGGCTCCGATCGAATCGGCCCCTTCGGAAGTGAGCACGACGATCGAACTGTCGGACAGCTCGGCCTGGCGAAGGTAGGTCGATATCTCGGCGCCGGCCTGGCGGTAGCGCTCGTCCAGAGACGATGGAAGAAAAAAGGCAGCCAGGGGGCCGGTCGCAGCCGAGCCCTTTCGCGCGCAACTCTGTGGCCGCGCAATCTCCAGGGCCAGGGTCCGGCGACGTGGGTCGCGACCCAAAGGAGGTAGCTGGATGTTTCCTGAGACTCTCATCCGCCTCCCCTGTACCAGATCTTCCGCCGTCGAAGCCGGAAGAATCCCCTGCCGGGCCGCATCGGTCAGCAGGTTCTCGCTTCCCGCAGGGTAGACGACGAAGAGGGGGGATGAACCTTTCGGAGAAGAAACGATCTGAATATTGACAGAGCTCATGGTCGACTCACGCGCACTCCAGTGCCGGACAAAAAGAAGGCTTTGGCACAATAGATGGGATCAGAAGCGAGTATACCACACCACCGCTACGAGGACCGGAGGGTGCGTTTCCACGGTGGCGGGCTGTTAACCGTTGCGATAAAATTGGAAACAGGACCATCCGTAATCCCGATGGGCTCCAGCGTGGGGAGGTCGAGACGTCATGAGTGGTCTGGTCAAGAACCTCTTCATTCTTTTCGCCTCTGGCTTCTGCGTTGCGTTCGGATCGAAGCTGGGCGAGTATCTGACCCGCGAGCTGACGGCCGCAAAACAGGCCCAGTCCGGCGGCCCGACAGGTTCACCCGCAAGAGAGCTTTGTCCGAAGTGCGGTCAGAGTCTCTTACGCTTCGCGCAAACCCTTTATTGCTCGCGCTGCGGCCACAGGGAGCCGTGATCCTGAACGTCGAATCTCGCCTGAACGTCGGATCTCGATGGAGCTCTGTCCGGCTGGACTTCATCCATACTTCGATGACGGCTTCATTCTCCTTGTCCCACCTGGGTGATCGGGGTAAAATTCGAAAATTCCATCGATACGAAAGAACCCCCTTCGCGTACCCATTGGATCGCATCGTGGAGACTCTGTGTCGGACGAGGAGATTCTCGGATGAACCAAGGACAAAAAGACCCTCTATTCCTGACCAAAGCCCAACTCTCCTGTGAGTTGTCGAGGTGCGAATACTGCGAGGAGAAACCTTGCAGGGAAGCCTGCCCGGCCCATTGTTCGCCGGCCGACTTCATCATGGCCGCCCGGGTCCTGGCCTCTTCCGACATACGGCGCGCGGCCGGCCTCATCATGAAGGACAACCCACTGGGGGGGGTGTGCGGACAGGTCTGTCCCGATAGCCACTGCGTGGCTGCGTGCTCACGCAAGCTCTTCGATCGCTCGATCAACATTCCGCTCGTCCAGGCAACTCTCGTGGAGATGGCAAAGAAAGCAGGCCCCATTTTGCCATTCGAACATGCCCCACAAAACGGCATGAAGGTGGCCGTCGTCGGCGCGGGTCCGACGGGGTTGGCGGCCACCGCGGCTCTCGCGCAGCTTGGCTACAAGGTCGATCTGTTCGAAGCGCGTGGACAACTCGGCGGTGCGCTGAACCTCATACCCGAGTGTCGGCTGAACCGAGAGGTCCTTTCGACCGATCTGGACTTCATCCAGTCGCTCGGCTCCATCGAGGTCAAGCTGAACACCACGGTCTTGGAGCCGAAATCGTTGCTCAAACACGGCTATGACGCTGTGCTCGTATCGGCAGGTCTTTGGGTTCCTCTGTTGCCGGGGATCCGTGGCGAGCATCTCGCGACGAAGATGACCGATTGTCTGGAACAACACGCGCCGCTTGCGATCGACGGGCGGGTGGCTGTGATCGGTGGAGGCGCCACAGCTCTCGACTGCGCGTTGACGGCCAAGAAACAAGGGGCAAAACACGTGGAACTGTTTGCCCTGGAGACCCTCGCGGAGATGCCGCTCACAGCGCGAGAGCGAGGAGAACTCACCGCCCTGGACATCGAGGTGTCGAACCGCGTCAAGGTGACGGAGATCCGTGGGGAAAACGGAAGGATCGCCGGGATCGACACGATGAAGGTCAGCCTTCCCGAAGGCCGGAAATTCCACCCGAGAGAACTTCGGGACGTTCCAGGGACCGAATGCCGGAGAGACGACGTATCCGCGGTCATCATCTCGATTGGAATGCGCCCCGGATTCGCGTCGGAAAAGATCGATGGACTCTTCTACGCAGGCGATCTCGTCAACGGTCCCACAACGGTCGTGGCCGCGGTGGCGAGCGGCAAGAACGCGGCTCTGGAAATCGATGCCCACTTGACGAAGAAGGCGATTCCCCAGATCCAGAACAGAGTGAAATCGTACCATTCCCTGACCGGATTCGTGGCGAAACCCGTTTCCCTCGAGACCGAATTTTTCGGAAGACGAATTCGCTCCCCGTTCCTGCTCTCTGCGGCGCCTCCCTCGGACGGCTATGATCAGATGAAGAAGGCGTACGAGGCCGGCTGGGCCGGAGGCGTGATGAAGACAGCCTTCGACGGGGTACAGATCCACATTCCCTCCCAGTACATGCACGCGTTTAGCCCCTTCACCTACGGCAACTGCGACAACGTGTCCGGCCATCCCCTGGACAGGGTCTGCCGTGAGGTGGAACGACTGGTGAAGGAGTTCCCCGACCGTCTGACGATCGCCTCCACCGGTGGTCCGGTGACCGGGAAGGACGATTCGGACCGCAAAGGCTGGCAGTCCAACACGAAGAAGCTCGAGGCCGCGGGGGCCATGGCCGTGGAATACAGCCTCTCCTGCCCCCAGGGAGGGGACGGCACGGAAGGGGACATTGTCTCCCAGAACGCGACCTTGACGGCGAAGATCATCGACTGGATTCTTGAGGTCTCGAGTCCCGACGTTCCGAAGCTGTTCAAGCTCACGGCGGCCGTGACATCGATCGTTCCCATTCTCCGCGCGATCCGGGGAGTCCTCGACCGGCATCCTGGGAAAAAGGCCGGTGTGACTCTGGCGAACACGTTCCCCACGGTCTGTTTCCGTCCCGGGAACAAGAAAGAGTGGGATGACGCTCTCGTTGTCGGGATGAGCGGCGAAGGCGTGACCCCCATCTCGTACCTGACGCTTGCCAACGCGGTTCCCGTGGGGATCGAGATTTCGGGAAACGGTGGCCCGATGGACTACAAGGCCGCCGCCGACTTCTTGGCGCTCGGGGTCCGCACGGTTCAGTTCTGTACCATTGTTATGAAACACGGCTACGGCATCATTCATGAGTTGGAGTCGGGGACGGCCCACCTGATGGCCGAGCGTGGTATCCGCTCGATGAAGGAGCTGATCGGGCGGGCAGAGCCGCACCCGATCGCCGATTTCATGTCGCTCACGCCGATCAAGAAGATCTCGAGCCACGATCACGACCTCTGCGTCACGTGCGGAAACTGCAAGCGCTGTCCGTATCTGGCCATTTCGTTCGACGGCGAGAAGAAGCTCAAGACCGACCCGGCGAAGTGCATCGGTTGTTCGATCTGCGCCCAGAAATGCTTCGTCGGTGCGATCGCGATGCGCGACCGTACGCCGGAAGAGGCGGCTCTGTTGAAAGAGGATTAGCGGCTGGACCACACGTTGGTGCCGAAGTGAGGTATGCGAATGGATGACTCACGAAGTTTTGGCTCCGTCGATGATCGATGGAGAATTCCGAAGATGGTGACCCGGTTCGAGAACGGAATCGTGGTGACGTTGGGTGCAAACAATCGAGTCCTACAGAAGGGCTCGGTGGTGGTCGAGGGGGAAAAAGTGGTCGCCGTGGGCGCGACCTCGGAGATGAAGGACCACTACCCGAGTGCCGATTCCGTCGACTGTTCGGGCAAGGTCATTTTGCCAGGATTCATCTGCGCGCACCACCATTTCTACTCCACGATGGCTCGGGGCATGTGCCCACCAGGGGAGCCCGCCCAGAACTTCGTCCAGATCCTCGAGCGGCTATGGTGGAAGCTCGACCGGGCACTCAGGGAGGAAGACGTCACGCTGTCCGCCCAGATTCCGCTGATCGAATGCATCCGAAGCGGAACAACCACGATCATCGACCACCACGCGTCGCCGTCGTGTCGCGACGGTTCGCTCGATCGGATCGAGAAGGCGGTGCGGGACGCAGGGCTTCGTGCCTCGCTCTGCTACGAAGTATCGGATCGAAACGTTCAAGGCGGTGGAATCGCCGAGAACGAACGGTTCATCCGCAAAGTGGGCCGTGGGGATGGTCGCATCGCGGCAATGATGGGTCTGCATGCGTCGTTCACAGTCTCCGACGAAACCGTGGAACGGTGCGTGGGGATCGCCCGAGACAAGAAAGTGGGTTGCCACATCCACGTGGCAGAGGACGCGGCCGATCGCACAGATTCGCTCTCCCGTCACGGTGTCCCCACGGTCGCCCGGCTCCACAAACTCGGTGCGACAGGGAGTCAGTCCATCTTCGTCCACTGTATCCACGTCGATCATTCGGAGATGGACATCTTGGCCGAGACCGGCACCTCGGTGGTCCACAATCCCGAATCGAACATGAACAATGCCGTGGGCGTCTCCAAGGTGCTCGAGATGCTGTCCAAGAAGATCCTGGTGGGGCTGGGGACCGATGGCATGTCCTCAGACATGCTTGCTCAGATGCGGTGCGCGTACCTCCTGCACCGGCTCGACAACAGAGACCCGCGGCTCGCCTTCGTGGAGGCACCCAAGCTCCTCCTCGAGAACAACGTGGAAATCTGTCGCCGTCAGTTCGGCATCGAGCTGGGACAGATCGCCCAGGGAGCGCCCGCGGACTTGGCGATCCTCGATTACCGCCCTCCCACACCGTTTGGAGCGGACAACTTCCTGGGGCATCTCCTATTCGGGCTCGTCGGAGCGGTCGTGGACACGACAGTGTGCGCCGGCCGGATCCTCATGAAGAACAAGAAGATCGTCTCGCTCGATGAGGAGAGGATCTCCGCGCGTAGCCGGGAGCTCGCTCCCAGGATGTGGAAACGCCTCTAGCCTGGCCCGGTACACCATCCGATTCTCTCGTCCGGAGCCGACCGAACCCGGACCGATTTCGAGAAAACCACGGACCTCAACACATGTCGATCGAGCCCTACCCGCTTATCATGGAGCCGATCGTGGTCCCCAAGATCTGGGGGGGACGGCGGCTTGTAACGTTCGCGGAGCTTCCCGATGCGATTGGCGACCCGGTGGGGGAAATCTGGAGTCTATCGGCTCTCCCAGAGCGGCCCACGCGGATCGTCAACGGCCCTCTGGCCGGAGTCTCGTTGATCGACGCCCTGCCCCGTCTGGGCGGCCTGCCCTTGCCAGAGCCGTTTCCCGTTCTCCTCAAACTCCTCGAGGCCACAGCTCCCCTATCGGTCCAGCTCCACCCTTCCGACGACCTGGCAAGACGGCACGGTTTTCCCGGCGGAAAGAACGAGGCGTGGATCGTCCTCGACACAACGGCTGACGCCGGAATCATCCACGGCCTTCGGGAAGGGACCGACATCGAGGAGTTCACCCGAGCCCTCGAAGGGGGCTCCCTGGATGTCGACCGGTATTTGCGGGTCCAATCGGTCCGGACGAATGACGTCATTCCGATCCCATCGGGCACGATTCACTCGGCCCTGAAGGGCTTGCTGTTGGCCGAGGTCCAGCAGTCCTCGGACGTGACCTATCGACTCTACGATTGGGGCCGCAATCCGACCACCCGAAAGCTACACGTGGCACAGGCCATGGAAGCGCTGAACCGCGGCGTTGCGCCAAAGCTTCCGCACGTCGTCCTCGATCTCGAGAACGGTTCCACCAAGAGGCGATTCCTCTGGGCGTGTTCCGCGTTCGTGATGGAGGAGCTCTCGATCGAGGGACGCTGGGCTCCCGTGGGAATGTCTCACACGTTCGAGGTGTTCATGGGAATCGGCGGTTGGATGGCAATGGAGTATCGCGGGGAGTCCCTGCCCATCGGGCCCGGCCGTTCGATACTCGTGCCCGGGTCCGTTCCGTTCTCGCTCTCCTCGAGATCGGCCGCGCGGGCTCTGAGGGTCTATGCGGCCGATCTCGATTCGGAGATCCGCCCTCTTCTGCGCGCCGCGGGCCATTCCCCAAGCGAGATCGAGCGGGTCATCAGCACTGCCTAGGCTAGAGTTTCGCCCTTTTGCACACGCCCTGGCCAGCGCCGGCCGGCTTCGGCATGGGCTGAATCCTGCCCGCCCGCAATTCCTGCATGACCCAGGTGCCGACAGGGTCGATCG
>Ga0074195_1000617_pt1 | contig 64730 bp, 62 predicted proteins | sample EPASupsiteHSE623_FD_64525 | JGI IMG/M metagenome (GOLD analysis project Ga0074195, IMG submission 64525) | Bioremediated contaminated groundwater from EPA Superfund site, New Mexico - Sample HSE6-23 | ecosystem: Environmental > Aquatic > Deep subsurface > Groundwater > Contaminated ...
GCTTGACCTGTCGTACACGCACAAGCTGCGTAACTGGGGAAAGGTTGAACGTGACCTGAGCTTTTCGCTGTACAATGCTTACGGGCGGCGCAACACCTGGGCCATCCAGTTTGAAGCCGACGATGATAACTCCAAGGTGATGAAAGCCAAAAACCTGTACCTGTTTACCTTCGTTCCTTCCATCACTTATAACCTGAAATTCTGAAAATAAGGAGAAGAAAAGAATAAAGACCCGGGAAAAGGGTCAGAAAAGGATTAAAAAACAAAAGAAAAGGGACAAATGAAACGAACAGCTTGCTTCACAACACCCGATTGGGGAATAATACCTTCGGTAAAACCGAATTCAAAACTGGTCTTAAAGAGCAAATTACAAATGGGAGGATCCATCTTTATCCTGGTGGCGGCGATGCTTGTCATATCCTGTACCGAAGAAATTGATCTTCCGCTGAAGAGCCAGGGAACAAGAATGCTGGTGGTTGAAGGTCAGATCACCTCCGACACGACGGCACACCAGATCAGGTTAAGCTATACCTCCGATTACTATGAAACGGGAGAGAATGAAGTTGAAGGTGCCGGAGTAACCGTTTCGGAGGGCACGAACAATTACGTGCTGACCGAAGATCCCGGGCAAAAGGGACTGTTTAAGACGGCGGCAGACTTTTACGGTGTTCCGGGTAAAACCTACCGTCTGACCATTACCGGTGTTGACAGCGACCAGGACGGAGAGGCGGAAACCTATACTTCAGAGAGCACCATGCCGGCACTGCCTGTACTGGACTCGATCCGGGTAGCCGTAGTGCACAAGTTTTACACCGACGTTTTGCAGATCAGCTATTACTCACAGGAAGATCCCACTCCTGACGATGCTTATCTATACCGGGCAAGTATCAACAACTTCATGGTGACCGACTCGCTGCATGAGTGGGGTTTTACCGACGACCGTTTGTTTAACGGCCAGAAGATCGCAGATGAGCCGGTACTCTACCTGGATCAGGAGATCGAACAGTATAAGGTGAAAGATGGTGATCAGATTATGCTGGAGTTCTCCCATATACCTTATGAATATTACAAGTTCCTGAATGATGCACTTTGGGAGTACTGGGGGTCAGACCCTTTTGGCGGCAATCCTTCCAATATCCCGACCAATATTTCCGGTCCGCGGAAGGCCTGGGGATTCTTCGCAGCTTATGCGATTGTCCGGAAAGCGAAAACGCTCGAAATTAATGCAAAGCAAACCGATTAACGAATCATTGGTATTAGTCTAATATAGAAAAGGGCTGTTTCGGAATGAGACAGTCCCTTTTCGTAATCTTTAATACGGATATTATTTATCGACGGGGGAGCACCGTTCAATTTTTTTTATTTTTAATTTGAAATCGATGGTTGAATCAGGCTTATAAACCGGCATACGGAAATCGAATTTTGGCAAGACAACAATCGGCATATTGTCAACAGGACTTCGTTTTTCAGCCCAAAGCTGCTGTCGTTGGGAATCCGGAAATTGCTTCGGTAGCCTGTAACGCGGTATCTTTTTATATCGAAGCGAATCACCTGGTTGAAAATGAAAATCAGACCGAGGCACTGTCCTAAGAATAAGAGCTTTTTCCCGCGTTGAATTTACAGATGTGGTATCGGTCGCTGATGATTTGCCTTTTTGAGCGACGGCAGGAATAAGGAACAGCACCATAAATATGAATAGCAATATGATCCTCTTCATCGGTTTATAATTTGGTTTTTAATGGGAGTATGGAACTCCGTGTTGCTGAAAATATAATCACACCCGTGGGTGTTGTGAAGCAGCTCCTTCGTTTCATGGCTGGATTAATTGATCTTTAAAATTTATAATTTTTACGGAATTAAACAGCAAAGGGTTGAATGCTAAATAACAGGAATAACAAAGTTTAACAATCAATGAATCATGTTTGAATGAAAGCACATGAGCCGGATATGCTATGGGAAACAAATTTTCTGCGCAAAGTCAATATAATTCTTTGTCTTGTGCATAAATAATTTGTTTCGCCTCATGTTCAATAGTCGAAATTCGATTATCCGTATCACAGAAGAAATCTGGCCGAACAGCATCATCCCTTTATTTATGAAGTTCAACGAAAATTATTGCCAAATCATAAATAAAAAGGGATATTAGAGAACTGAATAAACACAAAACCATGAAATAGCCGTGATTTGGTAAACGCCAATCGGAAATGAGAATAAAGTTTCAATTATGGCTGTTCCATACGGCAATTAAAAAACAAATTATTCGCGTATATGAAACAATTTTTGATTATAGTGACTTTTTTTCTGGCCATCGAATATTATTCTTTTATCGCTCTAAGAACTGCCACCCGCCATTTGAATCAAGGCTTGCATACTTCGTTCTACTTGGTTTATATCATACTGACTATTGGTGTTTTCCTGAGCCTTTATTCTTTTTTTCACTGGAGATCCGGTGCCTGGCCATCTGATACGCTGAAACTGACCGTGAATTTTTTCATTGGGCTTTTCCTTGGTAAATTACTGATTGCTGTCGTTATGCTGGTCGGGGATCTTTTCCTGGTGCTTAAGATGATTTTTAAATTTTTATTCTCATTCATAGAGGGCAGGGCTGCAACGGTGAAAGGAGGGAGCTATATGGTAAGCCGGTCTCAGTTTATTTCGCAGACCGCCCTATTATTAGGAGGACTGTTAACTTCAGGACTTGCTTTTGGGATGACCAACCGGTACCGGTATAAGATCAGACGGGCAAGGGTGCCTCTGGATGGTCTGCCTCAGGCTTTTAAAGGAATAAAGATTGCCCAGATCTCGGACATCCATTCAGGAAGCTTTGATGACACTGAGGCTGTAGCTGAAGGTGTGGAAGCCATTATACGCGAAAAACCGGATTTGATATTATTTACCGGTGATCTGGTCAACAATCTGGCAACCGAGATTGTACCGTATATTGATGTTTTTAAAGAATTGAAGGCTCCACTGGGAGTCTATTCCATTTTGGGGAATCATGATTATGGCGATTACGTGCAATGGCCTTCGGATGATGCAAAAAAGAATAACCTGGAGCAATTAAAGCAACATCATGCTGCATTAGGTTGGAAATTATTGCTGAACGAACACGTTATTCTGGAGCAGGATCAGGAGAAAATTGCCCTTATTGGAGTTGAAAACTGGGGAGCGCGGGCATTTACAAAATACGGCAATTTAAAGCGGGCGGCCTCCGGACTCGAACCTTCCCTCTTTAAAATATTGATGAGCCACGACCCCTCACACTGGGATGCCGAAGTGCGTCAAAGTTTTCCGGATATCGCGCTTACCCTGAGCGGGCATACGCATGGAATGCAGTTCGGCATTGAAATTCCGGGATTCAGGTGGAGCCCGGTTCAATACATGTACAAGCAGTGGGCCGGTTTGTACCAGGAAGGTCATCAGTACCTGTATGTAAACCGCGGATATGGTTTTATTGGCTACCAGGGGCGCCTGGGAATCCTGCCTGAAATTGCTATGATTGAATTGGTCTGATTGCTTATACGTAAACGAACTCATCGTTCCTGAAATCAAAGGCACCCTTTCTCAGGTTGATCCCATATTCCAAATAGGCTTTCAGACACGCGAGAAAGTTCGCCCATCCTTCCGTATTCCCTTTCAACCATTCAATTCCGGGATCCTGACTGCCCGTAGTTTTCTCCGTCACACGAACGACGGTTGCCTGGATTTCCTCCTTTGAAGTCAGACTGATTTCAACAACATGCTTATTTTCGGCGACATCCCAGTAAAATGAAATAAACCGGTCATGGTCGGTTTTTCCGGTAAGAACGGGAATATCCATATCAAATTCAGGGAAGCGCCAGATAATCTCTTTCCCTTCTTCCATCCTGCCGCTGCCTTTTGCGATGAAATAATTCGACATTTTATTGGGGTCAACGATCGCTTCAAATACTTCATGCGCAGGCTTTAGAATCTGAATTGCTGCATTAATTTCAAGCATAACCTATTGGATTGAATTGTTAGTATTTGTTACATAAACAACAGAGGCTCCGTTCATGTTTTGGCAGGATCGTTTGTTTTACTCAAACGGAGTCAAAAAAAGGAGGACATTAGTGTCCTTTTATAAACAAATAGTCCCCTGTTCCGTTTTTATAGCAGTCGTACATTTTTAATTCACAATGGAGGAAATATAAAAAGACCGGATTATGTCAATAAGGAATGCATGGATCACAGAGGGATGTATATCGTGCGGCTTATGTGAAAGCATTTGTCCCGATGTATTTGAAATGCCTGATCAGGCTGTCATAAAAGAGGATGCCGATCTGGAGGCAAATGAAGAAGGAATAAAGGAAGCAGCCGAAAGTTGTCCTGTTGGTGTGATAAAATTTCAGGAATAAACATATGAAGAGAAAAGACGAAAAAGAAGAGATGGATGATATTGAAATGAAAAGATATCTGAACATCGACGATGAACGCATCAGGAAGATGCTGGAAATCAAGTTTAAAGTGTTTAACAAGGAAATCACACCGGACGAGGCCAGGAAACTGGTCAATCAGACCTTCGATCATATTACTCCGGAAGAATTTGCCTACGGGGAACAACACCTGATGAATTTTGGCATCACCGACGAGATCATGGCTGAAGGGATGGACGATATCCTGGATGTGTTTCAGGATGTTCTGGTATCTGAGAAGCTGGATTTGCCGAAGGGTCATCCGATACAGACCTATGCCGATGAAGCGGCGGCCCTTGAACGGTTGTTGCTGAAGATGGAACGGAAGCTAAAGGATAAGTTCATCAGGAACGAGTGGCTGGAGTTGTATGAAAAATTGAGCCAGATCAATATCCATTTCAGCAGGAAACAACACCAGCTTTTCTCAGCGCTTGAAAAGAAAGGGTTCGACCGGCCATCCAAGGTGATGTGGACTTTTGACAATGCTGTGCGTGATGCGGTTAAGGCTGCATACGATTTGCTGGCAACAGGTCAGGATATTGCCTTTATTGAAGCGCAGCCCAATGTATTCTACCTGGTACGCGATATTCTGAAAAAGGAACGGGATGTTCTCTATCCAACCTCACTTCGGTTACTGAGTGAAGACGAGTTTGCGGCCATGCGTTCGGGAGACGATGAGATCGGCTATTGTCTGATTGAAATACCAACGGTATTTAAAGGTAAAGATGAGGTAGCTGCTATCGGGATCATGGGCGGTACAAACTCTGACCTGATCAAAGATCTGAAAGAAGTTCTTAACAAGCATGGTATCAGTACTTCAGACAATAAAGATGAAGTACTGAATGTGAGCACCGGACTCCTGACACTGGAACAGATCAATTTAATATTTCGGCATCAGAAGGTTGATCTTTCGTACGTGGATGAAAATGATATCGTCAAATTTTATACTGATACCAAACACCGGGTTTTTCCCCGAAGCAAGGGTGTGATTGGCCGTCTGGTGCAAAACTGTCATCCGCGTGAAAGTGTCTATATGGTTGAAGAGATTATCCGGGCTTTCCGAAACGGGGAACAGGATGAAGCCGAGTTCTGGCTGGATAAGGGAGATCAGTTCATTTACATTGTATACAACGCGGTGCGGGATGACCAGGGAAATTTCAGGGGTGTGCTGGAGATGATGCAGGATGTGACGCATATTCGCAGCTTAACCGGCAGCCGGCGTTTGCTTACATGGGAGAATAAATCTGCGGAGCCGGAACTAAAACAACCCAATGCTGAGTCCGGTGCCGAACCCGGCAAGGAATTTAAGATCACACCGAATACAGTCGTTGGTCCGTTGATCAAACGGTATCCTTTTTTGAAAGACTATCTGATCTCCCTCAGCCCCAAATTCAATCAGCTCAACAATCCGGTCATTTTCAAAACTATGGGTAACATTGCGACGCTCGATATGATCAGTAAACGGGGTGGTTTTCAGGTTGAGTATTTGATACAAAAAATTACTGATGAAATCGCTGTGAGAGCAAAAGATCTCACCAACCGGGAATGAGTAAGTGGCTATTCGCCTCGCGGATTTCGCAAGATCAATTCCATCACGTTGGTAATTCCGATTGAAAAACCGGGATAATTACGAAAATTGCAGAAGCTGATAATTTCCCTCCTCATTGATTAGTTTTTTACCTAAAAACAGGCAACGATGAGGGAATCTCTTTTGATATAAGCCCGTTTTGAATTGTTGTGCAAAGTTCCAAATTTGAGGCTGCGTCGAAAAATTTTATTTCATGCCAGGATGCCAGGTTTTCCAAAATTAAATAATTAAAATTCAGAACTTTGTGCTCTTTGCGCGACCTTATAAAGAGGCCTTTTCGGCGTGCGCTCAAATCTCATTTCTAAAAAATAGTTCAGAACCGGAGTAACCAATTGGCTACTTTTCAGGTATTGTTTTCAGATAAGCAAATATGAACCCGGAAATTGATCCTGATTTGTATGACTGAAAGGTTGAGTGATGAAACAATAATGAAGAATCTGACGCAGGGAGATCAGAAAGCGGCAGGCATTCTTTATGACCGCCATTATAAAAATGTTTTCGGGTACTTTGTCAGGATGACCCGCGACACGGAAACCAGCAGGGACCTTACGCAGAATGTTTTTCTGAAGGTGATCAGGTACTGTCATAGCTGGAAAGAAGATAAAGTCTTTGTATACTGGTTGTTCCGCATTGCCAGGAATGTTTTGGTCGATTATCACAGGGGAGCTAAGAAATTTTATGACCTTCAGTGTGAACCGGATGTGACCGCAAATGACCAGGATCAGTCAGTCAGGTCGATGGAGGCCAGGGAATCATTTGAATTTTTGCTGGATGCGATGGCCAAGCTTCCGCCCGGATACAGGGAATTAATTGAATTGAACCGCTTTCAGGGCTTTTCATACAAAGAAATAGCAGCCACCATCGATTCAAATGAAAATGCAGTGAAGGTGAAAATGTGCCGGGCTATTCAGCGTTTAAAAGAGATTTATACGAAAATTATAATGGATTGATCATGAAGTGTGAAGATGTACAACTAAGTCTGCCGGAATACATTGACGGGAAGCTGGATAAAGAAACATCCGCCTCTGTCCGGGATCATTTTGAAGATTGTGATGCCTGCAGGAAGCTTTACACGGAATTGGGATCGTTTTTAACTTTCATGGATTCCGTTCCGGAAATTGACCCCCCGGCGGGAATGAAAGAAGAATTCCTGAAAATGGCGGAAGAGGTTGAAATACCAGTCAAACGGAAAACACGAATACTTCCGTTGTGGAGCAAAGTGGCTGCAGTGATCGTTGTGGTCCTCCTGTCTTATTGGGCCGGTTTTCACGCAGGGTCAGACAAGAGCGCCGGAGAAAAGGAGCAACTGGCGATGGAACTGGACCGGCAAAAACAGGAAGTGTTACTGGCCAGCTTACGCGATTATACCGGTCCCCAGAAAATTGAAGCGGTGTATCACATTGGGAACGCGGCTGAGGCCGGCGATGAATTGATCGATGCCCTGGTTTATACCATGAATACAGATAAGAATATAAATGTTCGCCTGGCTGCAATCAACGCGCTGTCGGAGATGATGAACAAAAATAAGAAGGCCAAAACGGAGCTGATCCGGTCACTTTCGGTTCAGGACAATTCCCTGCTGCAAATCTCACTGATACAGGTACTCACGGAAGGGGGAGTGAAAGAGGCCAGGGAGAAGATTGAATCGCTTACCGAAAGTGACAAAACTGACGAGAATGTAAAGGCATTTGCAAAAGATATGATCAAAATAATTATATAACTGACTGAGCGCGGGAAGCGCAAAGAAGACAGAAAATGCATGCATAGAGTATTTAATCCGGAGAATATTCATGTTTTATGTACGAATCAAATTAATCAATGATTATGAAACGAATAATGATAGGAATAGCAGCAATTACCTTTCCGGTATTTGCGATGGGGCAAATGAAAAAATTTGAATATACCCCAAAAGTGAAAAACAAGATCGAGATCAAAAACCTGCTTGGGGAGATTTCAGTTAAAAATGCTCCGGGCAATGCTATTGTGATCGAATCTGATTTTGATATGGAGAAACCCGAACGGGCAGAAGGTCTTAAATTGTTGGGAACGCTCGAAGATAATACCGATTTAGGTGTAAGTATCAGTGAAGAGAATGGCTTGGTTAACATACAGGGAGCGACCAGCCAAGTACGTGACTATCAATATACCATTTCTGTTCCATCCGGAGTTGCCTTAAATCTGAATTACAACAGCCCCTTTGCCAAAGGTGATCTTGTCATTGAATCATACAAAGGCAGCCTGGAAATAAATACACTGAACGCTGATATTAAAATTACCAACACAACAGGGCCTCTCGCCATTAATACGGTCAGTGGAAATGTGGAAGTCTCTTTCAGCAGAATTGATCAGAAAGAACCGTCATCGCTGGCTTCAGTGAGCGGTCTGATCGATATTTCGGTGCCTCAGTCCGACAAGGCAACCTTTGAGATCAGCAGTATAACAGGGAATGTCTATAATAACCTTGATCTTAAGAGCGTGTCCGGTGATGAAAAAGACAGTCGGGCTTCCGGTATGGAAATGATGAAGCCAAACAAGAAAAGCAGTTATACTTTAAACGGCGGCGGACAGAAAATATACCTGAAAGCCATTTCCGGGAATGTCTATTTGAGAAAACGCTAATTTGCGTCAAGTCATGAAGAAATTAATTGTGTTTGGGATGATCCTTTTCGGATGCCTGTTACTTGCTCATTCGCAGAAAGTGGTAACCAAAAATATTCCGGTTCAGGGTCAAAAGACTGAAATGAACTTCCGGTTTGCCGATACCATTCAGATTGAGGCCTGGAATAAGAATGCCATTGAATTACACGTCACTGCAACTATTGATCATAACCGGTATAACGAATTTTTTACGCTGGATGTGAAGGAGCAGGGTGGACAAATTGAATTGATTGAGAATGTTGACTTTGAAGGGATCAAAAAGACGGAGGGGACAAAGCATTTGAACAATTTCAATACCGAAATCAATTACCGGCTGAAAGTTCCTGCGAATCTTGAATTTGATCTGAACACCATTTCCGGCAAGATTATATTGGTTGGATCGCAGGGGAAAATGGCAATTAATTCGGTGAGTGGATTTATCGATTATTCGGTTCCTCAGGCTCATCAGGCCCATATCGGATTATCGACTGTTACGGGGAACGTTTATACGAATTTAAAATTTGAAGAAAAGTCTTCTTCCGGGGAAATTTCCTGGGTGGGGACCAAACGAGATTTATCGCTGAACGGCGGGAGCACTGCGGTGGAGTTAAAAACAGTGAGCGGCGATATTTACCTGAGGAAGTATCAGAATTAAGCTATTTCAGATCCGGTACAGAGAGAGCCGGATCAGGAGTATTCATTAAAGGTCATTTTCAGTCGAAAATGACCTTTAATTTTTATTATCCTGGTCCAACGCAACCTTTTGTTCAGAAATAACATCTGAATAACACAACTAATCTGACAAAAAATGAAGAAATTAGTTCTTTCCGCAATTTTTCTTTTACTGATTGCCGGAGTATATGCCCAAAAAAGGGAGATCATTTACCTGAAGGGCGGTTCCGTAATAAAGGGGCGGCTGATGCAGGTCGATGATCATAAGGTAGCAGTTCACTCCGGGCGTAATATCTGGTATTTTGACGATTCGGAGATCGATACCATCACTTCCGTGTGGAACCCTTTTACAACAACCGGCGACGGAAATATGAACTTTTTTATAAAAGCCAGCGGAGGCGTGCTTGCGGGAAGCTCGGACAATGTGAAGGATACGCCGTTTTCTTTTGATGCCTCCTTCAATATCAGGGCTGCTTCAACGTTCTACGCAGGGATAGGTGCAGGGATTGATTTTCTCGAGGAATCATACATGCCGGTATTCCTGAACCTGGAGTATCATTTCCGGGAATCTCAGTTTACTCCTTTTATCGGTTTACAGGCAGGATATATGGTTCCTCTGGAGGGTGAAATAGAAACCGCCGGGCCATACTACGACTATTATTATGGTGGTTATGGTTACGGATATGGTTCGCAATCTCTTGATAATAATGGGGGATCAATGTTTAACCCTTCATTTGGTTTCATCAGTCATATTAATGAAAACCTGGGATGGACAATTTCATTTGGTTACCGGTATCATCAGGTTAACTTTAAAGGTGAAGAACATTATCAATTGGAAACCAACTATAATCGTTTCTCGATTAAAGTAGGAATCATTTTCAACTAAACTCTAATAACGATGAAAACACAAATTTTATATAAAGGCCTGATCCTGCTGATATCCTTCATCCTGACCGATTGTGAGGATAAGATTTATGAGACCTTCATGGCCAATGCTCCGGTTTATATGAGTTATGAAGAGTTGCGCACAAGTGTTAAACAGGAACCTTCGCGGGATATCGAAAATGTGGGGAAAATTTATTTCAAGGATGATTATCTGTTTATCAATGAACCCATGAAAGGGGTGCACGTCCTGGATATGCATGATCCGGAAAATCCTGATCCTGTTGCGTTTATTGCTATTCCAGGGAATGTGGATATTGCAATAAAAGAGAATGTACTTTATGCCGACAGCTATGTCGATTTGGTCGCCATTGACGTATCGAACGTGAATAATATTAAGGAAGTGGGAAGAAGCCAGGATATTTTTCCTTACGTTCTGCCTGAGTATGATGTGGAACACCGGGTGGCTGATGTGGATGAGGAGCGGGGAGTTGTCGTGGGCTGGGAGCTGAAGGAAGTCAGACAGGAAATAAAAAGGGTGGATTATCCTATCATCTGTTATGATACGTTTGCGGAGAATGTATCGATGGATAAGTTAAATTACACAGCTTCATCCGGCGGAGTTGGCGGAGGAAGCGGAACCGCATTCGGGGTAGGTGGTTCAATGGCCAGGTTCGGTTTATATGATGATTATCTTTATATTGTCGATAATAGCAAGATGTATGTTTTTGATATCAGCGATTTGGAAAATCCGGTCGATCTGGGGGCGACATACATTGGGTGGAATATTGAGACCATGTTTATCTATAACCAGCATTTGTTTCTGGGTACAACAACAGGCATGCTGGTCTATAGCCTGGAAATCGAGCAGAATCCTACTTATGTTAACCGATATAACCACATTACGAGCTGTGATCCGGTTGTTGTCCAAAACGATCTGGCTTATGTGACCTTGCGTGATGGCGGATTTTGCGGAAATACTGTAAACAGGCTGGATGTAGTTAAGATGAAAGACAGCTATACAAAAATGGATCTGATCGCCAGTTATCCGATGGCTAATCCTCACGGACTGGGTATTGACGGAGATGTGCTCTTTATCTGCGACGGAGATGCCGGCCTGAAAGTCTTTGACGCTTCAGATCCGTTGACCATTGATGATCACCCGATTGCAAAATTCCCGGATATCAATGCCAAAGATGTCATTCCTTTGGACAACTATCTTTTTATGATCGGCAGCGGAGGCTTTTATCTGTATGATTATTCAGATCTGCAAAATATTCATTTGATTTCGACAATACCCGTTTCACTAAACGAGGATTAGCTTCCCCAAAACGGGATAAATGGAAACATTTGTCCCGTTTTAAACTGTTCTGAAGACACGCTTATCCTTCGATTTTCCGGAGCGCTTTTTCCATATCCACACGCTGTTCAAATATACCCTGCCAGAGATCACCCTCTTTTTCCAGACGTTTACGCATATTCCGCAATGTGAATAGCTGAGGTGTCAGTTTCGGGGTCAGTTCCTCCCATCGAACCGGTGCTGAAACCAGCGCACCGGGCCGGGGCCGGAGGCTGTACACGGCTGCCATGGTCTTTCCTTTGGCATTCTGCAGGTAATCGAAGTACACTTTTCCCTTCCGCTCTGAAGGCGAGCGTTCAAAACTGGTCAGTTCCTGATTCTGAAGATGAATGTGCGATTCGATGGCTTTTACAAACGACTGGACCTGCGCATAGCTGTAGCGTTGTTGTACCGGAACATAAATATGAATGCCCTTGGATCCCGATGTTTTACAAAAAGCGGGCAACCCAAGTTGATCGAATAACTCCTTAAATTTAAGCGCCAACTCCACCACTTTGCTGAATTCGACGTCAACCGGATCGAGATCAAAGATCATATAATCGGGATGATCGGGATCAGGCAGGGAGGAACTCCACGGATTGATCTCAATGCATCCCAGGTTGACCATATACAGCAGTGTGTCGAGGTCCTGGCAAAGCAGGTATTCGATGGTCTCCCCCTTGCCGCTTTCCAGTTCGATGGTCTCTGCCCATTCAGGTGCGATGCCTTTCATGTTTTTTTGAAAGAATCCTTTGCTGCCGGAGCCGTCCGGGGTACGGTAGAGCGACTGGGGACGGTCTTTCAGGTACGGGAGAATGATCGATGAAAGATCCCGGTAATAGTCGATGACTTCTTTTTTTGTTATTTTTTCTTCTTTCCAGTAGAGCTTGGTAAGATGCGTCAGTTTGACTTTTGATTCTTCCCGCTTTTTTGATCCGCGTGCCGGTTGTCCCTGTTCTTTGGACAGGTTTGCAGGGTTTTTCCTTCGCCTGGCTGATCCGGGTGTACGGCCGGTGCCATCCTTTTCAAGAATATCTTTTACAGAAACGGGTTCCTCCACCTTAATCTGTTCCGGTTCTTTGTCCGATCGAAGCGCCATAAAGCGCGGGTGCCGCATCACGCGATCCTGCGTCCACTCCGTAAACTTGACTTCACATATCAGCACTGGCTTTACCCAATGAATATTCCTTTCGGCGGGCGGATTTTTGACAGCCGGTTTTTTAATTTCGAGTGGCTTGAGCTTATTCCGGATGTCAGTCATCATTTTCTCATTAAAGCCCGTTCCTACTCTTCCGGTATACGTCAGGGAATCCTTTTCATTGGCGGCACACAACAATGATTTAAATGCCCTCCCGGCTTTGTCGGATGTGGTATAACCGCAAATGATCATTTCCTGCCGGTGTCCTGTTTTTAGTTTTAACCATTCTTTGGTCCGGTCGCCCGGATAATACCGGCTGTCAGCCTTCTTGGCAATGATCCCTTCGAGCCCTTCTTTTTGCACTTCGCTAAAATAGGCTTCTCCTTCTTTTTCCCGGTGCTCCAGAAAATGAACGTGCGGGGGCGGATTAGTAAGCAGAACCTGTAAAACCTTTTTCCGCTCAGTTAACGGCAGGTCTTTCAGATCATGGCCGTTTAACCACAGGATATCAAATACATAATAGTGGAGTCTGTCCTGGTCATTTTCATTATGCTGAAGCTTTTGAAAGTCGGACCGCCGATTGCTGTCCGTATAGCACACTTCGCCATCAATCAGGAAACGGGCATTCAAACCCGACAACTCTTTTGCAATCAGATGATACTTTGCTGTGTAATCATTTCCTCGTCTGGAATACAGGTCTGCCTGAGTCTGCTCTTTGCCTGCCAAAACCCTGTATCCATCCAGTTTAAGTTCATAAATCCAGTCGCTTTTAGAAAAGGCACGGTCGGTTAATGTGGCCAGCATGGGTTTCACAAAGCCAGGGAACTCCTGTTTTTCAGCCTGTTCTTTCGGTGCTGTCCGGGATTTTGCAGCGTCGGTTTGCCGGCCTGACTCCCAGGTCACCGCAGAAGAAGCGATTTCTTCCATACTGCGCCCTGACAGTGCGCTCCTGTCTTCATAATCTCCGGCATCTTCCTGTGTTTTGGCTTTCATAAAAAACCATTCATCCTGTTCACTTTTCTGCGAGCGTACCAGGTTATAATAGCCTCTGAGTTTGCTTCCCTGCAGGTATAAACGTATGGAGCCTTTTTGAAGTCTTTTCTTCATTTCGGTAGCGGAAGGGAAAAATTTTTCGTCATCGAGGTAATAATAGCCAATGTCCCAGACCATTACTGTTCCCGCACCATAATTACCCTCAGGAATGCTCCTTTCGAAGTGAATATAATTGAGAGGATGATCTTCGACCCTGATGGCCAGCCGCTTCACCGAGGGATCATCATCCGGCTTTTTGGGTATGGCCCAGCTTAGCAGCACATCGCCTGCCTGAAGCCTGAAATCATAATGTTCACGCCTTGCCATATGCTTTTGAATGACAAAACGGTTCTTCTCGACTGCTTCGGTCTTTCTTCCTTCGGGTTCAGGTGTCTTTCCAAACCTGCGCTTTTCATTATATTCTTCCAGACCTGCCATTGACGATCGGTTTTTGATTATTTCCATTGGCTGTCGATACTTCAACCTCTTAGTTAACCATCTTCAGACTCTTTTTCAGTTGTTCCATCAGATCTTCTACTGCAGCTTTTTCAGGTTTCTTCTTAGGTACCGAGGTCTTTCCTCTTTTGGTTTTTAATTCGATTGTCTTTTTTAAAGTTTCCTCGTAAGTGTCTTTGTATTTTTCGGGTTCAAAGGAATGACTCATGCCGTTGATTAGTTGCAGGGCCATCTCCAGTTCCGCCCTGGACGGCTTGGTTTCCGGGATCTTCAGATCGTCCGGTTTGCGTAATTCGTCATGGAACCGCATCTGGTTGAGGTACAGGACATGTTCATCGGCCATAAGAAGCGCAAGGTGTTCCCTGTTCCGCAAAACAAACCTGGCAAGGCCTGCCATTTTTGAATTTAAGATAGCCTGCCGCAGAAGATTATACGTTTTGCCCGCGCCTTTATCCGGTTCGAGGAGATAGGGCTTTTCAAAATAGCGGGGATTGATCTCACCGGTTTTCACAAATTCGGTAATGACAATGCCGTCGCTTTTTTCTTTACGCGCTTTTTCAAAATCCTCGTCTGTCAGAGTGACATAAAAGTCATCTGCTTTAAACCCTTTAATGATATCGTTCCAGGGTACTTCCTTTCCGTCGTTCTGACATACCCTCAGGTATTTGATCGGACACTGATCCCGCTTCCGCAGCATGTTCAGGTCTGCATCATGACGTTCTGCGCCGCTGTACAACTTTACGGGGATGGAAACAAGTCCAAAACTGATCCCACCCTTCCAAATGGCTCTTGGCATATTGATTCATTTTAACATCGCTGTACTGTCAGGAACGAAAGATCGTACCAAGCTCATGTAAATGCATTAAAAATCTATTAATAAGCAATATACAGAAAGAGGTTTGGCAGCCTGATTCTACAGATTGGGGAAGAATGTCCGCATTCCATCCGGATTGCGGACATTAATTCATCAATTGGATGGTCGGTTGGTGCTGGCTTAAAAACACCTGGTCAGATCAACAGCAGGATCAAGGCGAAAGCAATCCCGGTTCCGGCAATGATGATCCCTCTGCGGAATTGCATGGTTCCTGCTTTAAACATCCAAAACGATGAAATGGCTAAAAAGAACAACAGCACTCCAAAAATAGTGGTGAACCAGTGCACCGGGTTTTGGCTGGCTGTTTTATGGAGTTCACTGAATTTACTGAGCCATAATGGTAATTCCTTCTGGGTATATTCTGCAAGCCCGGTTTTCGCGTTATAAGTTCCGTTCGGAAAATAAAGCACATCTCCTTCCGTTTTTAAAACTTTGAAATCCTTTAATCGCAACATCTGGCCAAGCTCAGATGCCTGCAGATCGGGAGATAATTTCTTTTCAATCTGAGCTTCATGCTTTAAGAAATCAGTGTCCCGATATATCAGTACAATTCCGCTTAAGCTGTAAATGATAATCAGGCCGACCACAAAAAAGCCTATGTCGCGGTGCAGTGCGCGCATATAGTGGTTTAAAGTTCTTTTTTGTTTTTCCATAATACATTTTTTTTATTTGAGGCATATGTTAATCATATTCTGATCTGAAACGAGCCATTCAAGCCCTAGCTTTCACCCAGGTGAATGATTATTTTGGCGAGTTCCATACCGTTGGTAAGCGTCTCAAAGTGATGACGCGGAATACGCAAATTGTAGTTGGTTAGTTTGAAATGATAAACGTATGAAATAGTTGATGATCAAGATTATGGTACTAAGATCTATTTTTTGCTTTTTGGTTTAACGCGACCTGAATTTTATTTTTTCAAGGAGTTAAAAAAACAATAATCACCCACCTGAATGAAGATCATCAGGAGTATTACGGGTAATAAAGAAGGCTATATCAGAAGTCTATTCAACTTCTCCAACAATGACCACGTAGTTTTTGCCGTACTTCTTTGCACATTTGGGACAGGTGGTATACCACATATACCATTTTTTGACTTTAAATCCCTTTGTGCCGGCAAGCGCTTCATAATCTTTGCACCATTTCCCGGTATCTTTAAACGGGCCTTCATAAACCTTGCTGAAGAATTTTCCGCTCAGTACCACATTTTCGACAGACAGCACTTCCTTGTCAACAGCAAGGTAAAGGTCCATGTTCCATTTGGAGGTATGGTCTGATAAGCAAAGCCATTCTGGGATTGTGGCATCAGCTTTCTTCACTTTTTTGTCTAGCTTTTTCATGACCTGCCCAAAGTTTATGGGCATATAAAAAAGCGTGCAAACTTTGTCCTTAATGAATTTTTTATTATCCCAGATCATGATTTTGTCGTCCCAGGTGCCCGGTTCAAAAGGAGGGCAACAGTCAAATTCAGGTTTCTTTTGGGTTTCCATAGCAGTTTTGTTTTAGGTGATACCAGTGAATTGATTTGGTTCAAATTCAGTGCAAATTACGACATCTGCATGAATTTTTATATAGAGCATAAGTAAAAATCTGTACGCTAAAAATTGATTAGTCTGCTTCCCGATGTGCTGAATCCATATCTGTCGCTGGCTTCAATTTTTATTTGATGGATACCTTTTTGTAAGTCAGCAGGAAGGTTTCCGATCCAAATATGAGGTGAGGGTGTTTTTCGTAATGCTGCTCTTTTACTGAATTTGGTGGGGTAAGCTTTTATTTTGTTTAGAGCGATCAACCGGCTGACATTGGGCGAAATCAATGATGCTTTTTTCATTTCAGTCCACCTCCCTTCATTTACCTGCATTCGGACCATCGTGCTGTCAGATCCCCCGTAAATATTTGCGACAACTGCATGTTCTTCCATCCCGTTCAAACCATCAGCTTCGTGGTCAATCGTATCCGGCCCATTGACCAGGATATCCATTTGCCTGCTTTCATCCAGCCCAATGCCTTTAAACGAGAATTGAAATTCAGCACCTTTAAATTCGATCACGAAATAGTTCCGGGGTGACCCACATTGCATCAATGCCGAGGGAATACCTTGCCAGTCTTTCTCCCCGAGCCACCAGTTTCCGCACGAAGCACCTGCCACCAGTTCGGTCACATTCTCGGCGGGGAAGTGACGGCTAACCTGGTGGGTATGTCCGGAGAGTGCCAGAACCTGTTTTCTGTTTTGAAGCAGAGCGATCAGTTGGTCTTTATTTTTCAGGTGAACGAGAGGAATATGCTGACAGATCACCACCAGCCTGTTGGAAGGAACCAGCGAGAGATCATTTTGAATGAATCCAAGCTGCCGGTCACTTAACCGCCCTTCGTATTGTCTCCCACCATCAGACCAGATGTTATTCAAAATGATGAAATGGACTTTCCCATAGTTAAAGGCATAATGGGTTGCACCAAAAAAAGCATTGAACGTGCTGTCCTGGTGGGTTGCATGTACATCACGGTCGTGATTGCCAAATACAGTCCAGGTATTACGGGGAAGACCACCGAGCATTACACTTACATCTTTTAGCAGGTCCATACGCTCGTTGACAAGATCACCAAGAAAGATATTGAAATGAAGGTCTTTACGATCAGATAACTCAGGGATGACTGTCTGGCAGGCATAGCTGACTTCTTCCTGATCGCTGACCTGGAGATCTCCGACTGCCCCGATTTTAAAATGATCGGTTTGCAGATCCTTAGTCAAGGGGAAGCAGACCGGCTCAGCCGGATGCTGACCGCCTGGTACGGAGAAGAATCGGGCATTTTGAACCGGAGAATTGCTTATCCGAAAGCCTGACGGAAGAATCGGGAATATACTGTTACCGGGCGTTGCATTTATAGAAAACAAGCCCGTTCCGCCGGAGAGAACAATGGTGTCGCCATTCGACACCGGTATGCCTTTGATTCCTTTTTCACCCTGATCTTTTTCACCGTTTTTATTTTTATCCAGGAAAACCAGTCCCCTGAGTTTTACATCAGGATTCTGGGCAAAGGCGGAAAGCAGCCAAACAGTCAATGCAAAAACAGTAAGCAGTTTTTTATTCATGCGAAAGCAGTGTGTTGTTAATGATTGTGAGATGCGGTACTGAAGATCTCTTCCTGATCAGGAAATTATTAGGCAATATAGTTGTTTCTATGCTGTCAGGAAAATCAGATGCGGATACTCCTTTGGGGGTATCCGCATCTGATCTGATAAACCGGATTTATTGTGCTAGGGGAATATCCAGCTTGTAAACCAGCGTTGCGTCGGTATCGGTATTGGTAAAAGCGGCATAGCCAATACCGTTCAGTGTAAAGTCGATATATAGGTTATCAGCTACGGCGGGATCGAGTACGACCGGTGTTGTCCATTGTTTTGTTTCATTGTCGAGGAAGATCACTTCGGGGAACAGGCTGGCGTTTCGATAGAGGAGGTAAGGAATACCTGCCGGAGACAAAGCCAGGCTGAATTCCCGGGTATCATCAATATCAACGTTCACGATCGAACCTATCGTGCTCCAGGTCGCTGTTTCTGCGTTATACTTTTTTACCTTGGGCCGGTACAGACCTGTTGTGCCCTGGTCGTCAGCATAGGCAATATAAATGTTGCCGTTTGCATCGACATCCATGTCGAAATCACGAAGGTTTGCTTTTGTTGCTCCCTGATCCAGATATTTATCAGCTATGGTTGTCCACGTGCCGGCGCTATTTTTATAAAGGGAGAACGTTGAGCTCTCGGCGTTATAAACGGCCAGGTAAATGACGTTATTGGACAGCCTGGCAGTTATATTGTATGCGTACTGAGAAGCAGGGCGTCCCGGCATTTTAATGGAAGTTGTCCAGGCTGTTCCGTTAAATTCGGAAATATTGAGTTCCCGGCGAGCCAGTGCTCCCGCAGCATCGTTCATGCAGAAGAGTATCGGCTGATTGTCCGGCTTCAGCACGATATCGTTATACGTAATCTTGACATCGGTCACACCCTTGGCTCCGACGTAGCTCCAGGCTGTTCCGTTCAGGTACATCACGGATGCCCGGTTTGTTGTTGCAGTGGGGGTGGTGAGATTGATATTAGTATAATCGGCAAATGCAATATAGGGAGTTCCTTCGGTAGTGAATGCCATATGGATATTGGCCGCCTTGCCTTCCGAAAACGTTTCGGCTCCGACCGATACCAGTTGACCGGCATCAAGTTTAAAGACTCCTGCCCTCTGGTTCTCTGATACGTCATTGCTCAATACATAGGCCAGATATGGGATATTCGACGAGGGATTCACTTTCATGACAAACTCTCTTAACGAAGTAGAAGTGGTTGCTACACGCGACCAAACTGCTGCGGGAAGATCTCCTACATTGATCGTATATTTGGTGTTATTGGTTCCTTCCGATACAATAAAATCGACAGGCACCGTGTAGTTGTTCGCGGTAACCCCGCTGGTTTGCTGTGTTTGGCCTACTTTGACCACATCATCATCGGTCACTTCAAAGCGAGCGATTAAGGCACTTTTATCGACATAATCGGGAAGCAGAATGGAGATCTCCGGAGTAATGGCAGTAGCCATATAGTCGTTGAACAAGATTCCTTCATTATCTTCAGCATAGAATCCAAAACTCTTCAGAGTAGCTTCGCCATACACGGGTTCATCTTCGTTATCCTTACTGCAGGATGCCAGTACACCTGACAGCGCTAAAACGTAAAGCAGATTCGTAATTTGTTTTTTCATTTTTTTAAGCTTTGATTAAATATTTAATTTCCCAAAAAATCATGATTTCCGGTATTCTTTGGATTTAAGATGGCTTTGACCATCGGTGTCTCAAGAAATTCCTTTTTAATGACAGCTGCAATCTCGTCACTTGTGACCGCATTCATCAAAGCATCATATGCGATGATTTCATTCCAGTCTGATTCCATGTTGTAAACGTGGTTCCTGATAGCGTTACTCCAATAGGTATTTTTTTGTGTGTTCACTTCCCATTTCTTGATCATGTTCAGCCTGGCATCTGCCAATTCGGTATCAAAGCTGGACGGCTTTCCGGCCATGATCCTTAATTCGCTTAAAGTTCGGTTCACGAGCGTATCTGCGTCTTCAGGCTTGCACGAAAACCGGATCAAACCACGGCGAAGGTAAACCGGATATTGGGTCGAACTAACCGATACGCTCACGCTGTACACCATTCCCATTTCTTCCCGTAAGGTTTTCAGCAAGCGGTTGCGGATAATTTCCTGCGCGATCTCTTCCCTGAGTTTACAGGCGCTCAGGTTATCAGGCCGGCTTTCGTCCTGAAAAATGAGCGAGACTGTCGATTTGGGATTGTCGCCGGCATTCCGTTCAAAAGCCGCTTCTTTGTACGAGGGATGCCCTCCCTGGTAACTGTAAGAAGTCTTACTATTTCCGCCGGGCAATCCGCCGAGGTACTTTTCAATAAACGGCTTTATTTCTTCCAGTTTACAATCGCCTATAATCAGGAAATCAAAGCCGGCGGCAGCGCCAAAGGCCGAATGGAAAACAGGCAGCAGCCTGTCATACCGGAGTTCGGTTTGAAGAACGGTGTCGGTCAGTTCCCTTTTTGTATAATCATTTCCGTTGAGCAACTGTTCCAGTTCCCTGTAATACTGATCGGTTTCTGTTTTATTGGCTGTGAGGTAACTTTCAATCGATTTTTCTTTTGTCTGTTTAAATACGGCGCTGTCGGCTTTGGGCTGTGTCCATTTCAGGTACAAAAGCCTGAAGAGTTCTTCGATATCTTCTTTATCGGATCCGCCCACAATACCCGATCTTGTTTTTTCGACGAGCATCCGCATCGATAACGATTTTCCGGCAAGAAAATGACTAAGTTCGTCCCGGGTGAAGTTTCCGGCTCCACTCAATGAGATCACTGACCCGGCGTAAAGCCCGCTGACATAATCCGTGCTGTCGAGTGCATAGAGTCCTCCTTTCCGGAATCCGCTTATCAGAATCCGTTCTTTATCCCGGTCAGAGTACTTGAAAATTATCCGGGCTCCGTTCGAAAGTACCAGGCTGTCGGCTTCAAGAGCGGCTATCCTTTCCTTATTGATGATTTTTCCGACAACCGGTTCCTTCTCCAAAAGCGTTTCGGGCAGATCCATGTTCCTGACGTAAGGTTTAATTTCTGCCGAACGGATACTGTCAAAGATCATAACCAGTTGTTTTTCCGAAGGCAACTCGTCCGCTACCCGGTCGAAGGAAGTCAGTAAATAGTGCGTTTTTTCCGGTTGCCTGAGGGTATGGAGTAATTGCACCAACGAAACAGAGTCAATCCGGCCCATGTATTTTTTTGCCAGTTTATATTCATCTTTCAGGCCAACAAACCTGTTCCCGGCATAGAAATCGGCATAGATCTCGTTGATAAAAACCGATGATTCCCGGGGTGTTCCCGATTCAACGGCGCGTTTCAGTTCGTTCAGATACTTCAGCTTCACTTTTTCGATCTCGGAGGGCACAAATCCATAGCGGAAAAGACGTTCGGCTTCAGTGGCGTAGTTTATGATGCCGGGGATAATTTTTCCCGGGACGAGTTCCAGCGAGCCCATTAAGATTTTCTTCGCGTTGAGAAAGCTGGAATAAGAATAACCGGCGTTGCTGTAAGGAGGATTTTCGAAAGAGAGCGATGCGAATCGCTCCTTAGTCAGCCGGTTTAGTAACAGGCGTTCCAGGTAAGGCGGGTAATCCTTTTCCGTTTTGACAGGAGCCGGAAGATCAAGGAGTTGAATTATGTTCAGTTCAATTTTGTCGAGTGTTTCATGGCTGATCTTTTTCACCCGGACGTCCGAATAGCTTTCGATTTTATAATCGGGAACAGGTGCCTTCAGGGAAGATTTTAACCCGGAAAATCGTTTGGCAATGAGTTGTTCTGTCTTTTGCGGATCCACATCGCCTGCAACAGCCACAGCCATTAACGCCGGATCGTACCATTTTTTATAGTAATCCCGTAATTGGGTATGTGTAAAATGCCTGATTACAGCGGTATCTCCGATCGTTTTTCTTTGGGAATACCTGGAATTATTCAGCAGTTCCATGAGAAAGGCATTCTGCGCTTCATATTTGGGGCCTGTCTGTAATAGCCATTCAGACAGGATAACGCCCCGTTCTTCCTCAATTTGAAGGCTGTCGAGCGTGAGACCTCCTGCCCATTCGCTAAGGATCATCAGGGTGGTATCTACAAACGACACGTCAGAGGAAGACAATTGCAGTTTATACACAGTTTCGTTCATGGACGTGTGCGCGTTAAAATCGGTCCCGAACTTGGCACCCTTCGATTCAAGGTATTTGATCAGCGTATTTCCGGGGAAATGAGCTGTGCCGTTAAAAGCCATGTGTTCCAGAAAGTGCGCAAGGCCTCGCTGGTCTTCATTTTCGAATAACGAGCCCGATTTTATAAAGAGCCGGTATACGGCCTCTCCCTTTGGATAGTCGTTCGGATAAATATAATAGGTCAAACCATTCTCTAATCGCCCTTTGACCAGTTTGGAAGATTGTTTCAGATCCTTTGAATGAAGCGTAGTACTACATAAAAAGGGCACGCATGCAACGATAAATATTTTAACAAGATTCATTTAAAAGGAGTACTAATTCGTTTTTGTTATTTTCAGTTCCCGTTGTTTTTGGTCACTTCCGGGAAGCCCCATGGTCAGGTTCATGCTGTTGTTTTCGATCCGGATGATCAGCGAATTATCTTTCGCGGGGTCTACCCGGTGTGGCAACCATCTGACCCGTACGGGCATATCATAAATCCCCGGTAGGAAATCCAGTATATGACCCGCCGTGACGATTTCATAGTCGACACCCTCCGTCAAACCATCGCCCGGCATAATGGAGAACTCCACATTCAGTGTTTCGCTTAGCGGGGCTGAGCTGAGATAGATTTTGTACTCGTTCAGCACTTTTGCTTCAGATGAGACGGTCAACTCCGATATTTCTCCTTTCATAATATGGATAAAGGGTTGACGGTAGGGTTCAAACTCATCGGTTCCGCATGAAAAAAGGAGGCATATGGACGAGGCCAGAAAGAAAGTCCTTTTTATTGTTTTCCTGATTGTAGTCATGATGTTTAATTTACAGTGGGGTTTGGCTGCATGTTTGGATTCGCCTCCAGTTCTTTTTGCGAAATTGGAAGGACAAAATAATCGCTCGGGTAATTCATCCGTTTGACCGCCGAGTTGGTTGAGGTTTCACGTACAAGGTCCTGCTTTTTACGGGTAATGTCGTAGAACTGGTGGCCTTCAAAGCAGAATTCCCTCGTTCGCTCTTTTTCAATCAAACGCGCCAGCTCTGTTTTATTGGATTCATTGACCGTGATCTCCGAAATTTCTTTATTCAGTCCGCGGGCAATAATAGCCTTCAGGTCGGCGGCCGCTTCACTTAGCTTGTTTGTATTCAGATACGCTTCGGCCCTGTTGAGGTACATTTCGGTTACGCGCAGCACAAACGGGTCATAATGTTTATCAATTTCGGGAATGGCTGCCGTGATGTAATATTTTTTACAGACGCGGGTACCATTGCTTTCTTTCAGCAACTGCAGCCGGATATCGCCGGGGTCGAACAATCGGGTTAGGGTGTCGGCAGGAATCAATACGGGTGCGGCGGGTGAGAAAAATTTTGCCAGAGAAGATGATTTATTTTTCCCATTTAACCTGAGGATGGCTTCATCACCCGCGTCAATAGACTGATACATCGCAACATATTCCTGGTCTTTTGAAAGCGGGATCTCGCTGATCAGTTTCGTTGAAAATGAGATGGTCTTGTCCCAGTCTTCCATGTAAAGATATATACGTGAAAGAAGCGCATAAGCAGCATTTTTGGACGCGTAATAGGGTCCCTTCGGCTGAATATCCCCGAAAAGCGTAATTGATTTTTCCAGATCACTGATGATTTGCACATAGACCTCTCCGACCGTATTCCTGGATAAATTATCATTCGCACCGGGAGTTTTTAATAACACCGGAATACCCAAATGGGAGGCATCGGCAGTATAGTTGAAAGGTTGGGCGTAGACCCTGCAAAGATCGAAATGAGCCAGTGCTCTTAGAAAGAGGGATTCGGCCAGGATCCGGTTCAGTTCTTCTTTGTTTTGCGGAAACCTGGCCAGCAAGTCGGGCTGGTACTGGATAATATTATTAATGTTGGCCATTGCTGCCAGGATATTACTCCAGATCAGGCCAACGGCTTCTGTTTCATCATCGGGATCGGACGTGAAATTATACTGCTTAATCATGTCGGTACTGTTGCCGACGATATTCAGATAGCCCATATTCCCGGCCACTTCCGGATATTCCAGGAATTCTGAATCGTAATAATCGTAAACAGCGCTGTAAGCGCCGGGAAGAGCAGCACGTATCCCTTCCATGTCGGAAAAGAAAACCGGTATGGTCGTTTTCCCGATCGGGTCTACTTCAAGGAAATTGCATCCTGTGGTAGCTGCCAGTAAAAAAGAAATAATCAGGTATTTTCGGATGAGTGTCATCGTTCAGAAAGTTTTGGAATTAAAAGTTAAAACATCACATCAATGCCCACAGACCAGAGCGACTCCATGGGATATCCGCTCATCGACTGGCGGTAAGAATTTCTGTTTTTCTTGCCATAAAGCGTCCACAGGCCAGGGTTGTCGGCGATGAGGTTTAACCTGCAACTGGTGATGCTGACTTTATCGGTCATTTTTTTTGGGACTCTGTAGGAAAGCGAAATGTTCTGCAGCCGAACGTTGGTTTTGTTATACAAATAGCGCGTGGAATTCATGGTCGAACTCGTGGAAATCCCCCAGAGCAGCTTAGGCGAGAGCGCCTGATCACCGGGTTTCTGCCAGCGGTCCAGCTGGTTAACCGATTGATTCTCTGACATAATGTTCAGTCCGTCTGAAGAGGTTCTCCTGTTGGACGTTGTAAATGCATAGCCGCCGATCGTATAATTTAGAAGCACCCGGAGTTCCAGGTCCCCGTAGGTGAAGGTATTGAGCATGCCCCCTGTCAGATCTGGAGTTGATGTTTTTCCCGGCACCCGGTCGTCATAACTAAACGTACGGGTAATATTGCCGTTTTTATCATACCACAGCGGCATCCCGTCGCGGGGATCGACCCCGGCCCAGCGGATCAGGTAATAGGTGTTGAGGTCATATCCTTCCCGCCAGATCTGATTTCCCATTGCCTTCGATATGCCATTGTACAGTTCCAGCAGCTTATTTTTATTACGTGATAAATTGAGAGTGGTTCTCCACTGAAAGCGTTCGTTGACAATATTATCGGAAGTGATGGTCGCTTCAATTCCACGGTTACAGATCGAGCCGATATTCCGGTAGACCCTGGTGTCGCCGGTTGTTCTGGAGACATCGATATTGCTAAGCAGGTCGACTGTTTTGTTGTTATACCATTCGGCATCGATATCCAGACGGTCAAATAATTTAATTCGTAACCCGATATTGGTCATATAAGTCGTTTCCCAGCTTAAGCCCGGATTGGGACTGGCCGACATGGAGCCGCCCGCCTCATCAATGTAATTGTCGGAATCACTGTAAGAATATGCTCCCTGGGCTTCCTGTGACCCAAGTCTTGAATTTCCGTTGCTTCCAAAACTTGCTTTGAGTTTCAGGATATTGATGGTCTTGCTCTTAAAGAAATCTTCATGATGGATGTTCCAGGAATAAGCGACCGAACCGAAATTAGCCCAGCGGACATCCTTGCCGAAACTGGAATTCCCGTCTCTCCTGACATTCAGGGTCAGGTAGTGGCGTTTATCATACGAATAGCTTCCCTGGATGAAGTACGACATGGAATGGTCGGTTTTTGCGCTGCTTGATCCATCCTGACTTACTGCATATGAAACTTCCCTGATGTGGTCGTTTACAAAGCCAGATCCGGAAGCGCTTACGGTATGATATTCCTTCGACATGATCTCGAAACCCGCTACGCCGCTGACCGAATGGTTGCCGAACTCCCGGTCGAAATTCAAACGGTCAATATTGGTCCACGTCAGAAAATTGACATGAGCGCGGGTGGCTATTCCTTGAGGTGTGCCATCTGTTGCCATCCCCGACCAATTGGTTCTCGCTCCGTAAGTATCTTCAAAGTCACTCTGATAATCAACCCCCATTTGCGTGGTGAACCGGAGTCCCTTCATGATCGCATAATTTAACTGAACATTCGAATTGGAGGTATAAGCACGCTGGCGGTTATCGTTCTCTTCCCTCTCGGCAACAGAATTAAAAAATTTACTGGTTTTCCAGTTGGGATTTCCACTCAGGTCTTTGCCGTCTACATAGGTGTTATAAAGCCTGAAAGTGCCGTCTGGATTATAAGGAGAATAGATCGGCAGGAATTCATAATAATCATGGCCTGGATTAAAAAGGGTGTTGATATTGTACGATGCAAAAAGATTAAACGATGCTGTTAGCCGGTCATTTAATTTCAGGTCAGTATTGGCGCGCACGGAATACCGTTCCTGTGTATTTCCTTTAACGGTTTGGTTGCCTTTGAAATAAGAACCCGACACATAAAAGCTGGATCGCTCATTTCCTCCCGAAAGTGAAAAATCAGTGTCGGTGTTGCTCCCTATGCCGTAAAAGACGTCATACCAATCGGTTGAAGTGGTACTGTACCGATTCATTTCGTTATCCTGGAAAGGGAAGTAAGCCATGTCCAGGCCTGCATTGATATAGGCTTCCCGGGCCAGTTCCATATACTGTTTCGCGTTCAGCACCTTAAATTTGGTCGATTCGTTGATCCTGGAGATACCGTATCGGGTTGAAACCTGGAAGGTTGTTTTGCCTGCCCGACCTTTTTTCGTCGTGATCAGGATGACCCCGTTCGCCCCGTTCGCGCCGTATATGGAGGTTGCCGAGGCGTCTTTCAATACGGTGATCGATTCGATGTCTTCCGGGTTAAAAAAAGACAAGGGGCTGATGGCGGCGCTCATCCCGGGGATTTGATTCGTCCGGTCGCCGGTATAGACCGGAGTCCCGTCGACGATCCACAACGGTTCGTTCGAAGCATCCAGCGAGGCTTCTCCCCTTATCCGGATATTATACCGGCTTCGGGTATTGTCGGGTGAATCGGTGTTCGGATCGATTTTAACGCCGGGAACAAGTCCGTCGAGAAGTAAATCGACCCGGTTTGCCGGCAGGTTCTCGATCTGTTTTGAAGAGATCTGGAACGCGCTTCCCACCATGTCGCTTCTGGTTTGAGCAGTCCCGTATGCGCCTAAAATGACAACGTCGTCAACCAATTGTTCTTCCGGTTGCATAGCGATATCAATCCTTTCCTGCAAGCCGATCAATACTTCTTCCTGTTTCATCCCGATGAATGAAAAAACCAGGTATTCTGTTTCGGCATATCCTGCTTTGATCTGATAATTTCCTTCGGAATCAGAAACAACGCCTCGTCGGGTGTCTTTCAAGATAATATTCACACCCGGAATTGGAGCACCATGGCTGTCAGTCACTTTGCCCGTAATGATCTTGGCTTGCGGAGCGAAGGCAGACTTCAAACCGGACAGATTTTCTGTGGACTGTCTTTCCTTTGACAGGATCACGATCTGGCGGTCATAGATCTCATAATAGTTGTCGGTACCGGCAAATACCTCCTCCAGGATGGAACTGACCGTTTCATTCCGGGCTTTGATATTGATCCTGCGCTCAAGGTCGACCGATTTTTCGCTGTAAACCAGGATAAACCCGCTCCTGTTTTCAATTTCCTGTAAAACATGCTGCACGGGAGCATTTTCAAAATCCATGCTGAATTTTACCTGCTGTGAATAGCTACTAGCTGTTACAGAGACTATTGAGACAAAAATCAGGAATGTAAGTAATTTCATTTTCAGTAAAAGATTTCCAATGCTGCCGAACCGGCAGCACACCTTTCTTCTTTTTTTCATATTTTTATAAGTCAGTAATGATATTAAAGTCATTATTCAGGGGAGCCGGAGGAGGGCCTAATCTTCCCGGTTTCCCTTTTATTCTTGTTTTCCTGATAATACTACATGATCTTCTTTTATTTCATAGTTCAATTTTGTGACTTTGGCTACGATGGCCATCACTTCATCAAGTGATTCCTTTAAATCCAGTTTCCCGCTTATTGGCAGGGAAGATGAAAGCGCTCCCGGATAATAATCGAATTTAACGTTGTAATAGCGTTCCAGTTTTTTTATTACCTTCTCCGGACTTTCATTTGAGAACTGATACCAGCCTTTCACCCACGCCACAGGTGCTTCGGGATGTGCTTCGGCGATCACGTCAATTTCCTTGCGCGTTTTGTTGTAAGTGGCCTTCTGGCTTGGAGTCATGATTACTTTTTCTCCAAATAAATTGTTCTTTTCCTGCATCTGAACACGTCCTTCGAGCAGAACGGTTTCTACGAAGTCATCGGCAGCGTATGCACTCAGGCCAAATATTGTTCCCAACACTTTAACCTCGATGTCCTGTGTATGGATAATAAAAGGGTGATCCGGATTTTCCGTAACCTCAAAATAGCCTTCGCCTTCAAGGAATACTTCCCGTTTATTCCCCTCAAATTTCGTTGGAAAAGCGAACCGGCTCCCGGCATTCAGCCAGACTTTGGTGCCGTCGGCCAATACCATCGATGACTTTCTTGCAAAAGGAACGATCACTTCATTTAACCGGGCATGATCAGGAGTTTCTACACTACTTCCGATAATACTGTCGTCATTGACCTGGATGGCGTTCTGTCCCTTTAACACAGCGACTTTCGCATCATTTTCACCCAGATCGATCTGGTTTCCGTTTGGCAATACCAATACCGGGTGGTCGGGATCCGGAGAAGATGAGAAAAGAAATGTTGCGTCGTTTCGATTAAAATTAAGGTATACCAGGTTTCCCAGCGCAACCAGGATAAGAACGGCAGCCGCCGAACTGAGACCGATTTTCAAGGTTCTGCCGTTATCACGGGAACGACCTTTCTCAAAGCGGTCGAGTGAAGTCCATACGTCCAGTTTTTTCTCGTATGACGGAACAGGCTCATTGGTGACAAACAACATGATGATCTTTTTTGCCTCGATCATTTTCTGTTTCGACGATGAGTGGTCATCCAGAAAAAGCTCCCATTTCGGTGTACCATGCAACCGTTTGACAAGATCAATAAACTCGTCGTCTTCGATCAGATCCTCAACGGAGCAGTTGATGTATGGTTTTAGTTTCATTTTTTAACTTCCTAATATATATAAGAGAGTAAAATGAAAGCTTTGTGACAAGGGAAATTCAAAATCAGAATAAAAAAGCCTCTTTTTTTAAAATAAAGAAAAGGGTGAGGAAATCTTTCCCGAGCGTTTTTTTCAAAGAACCTACTGCACGCGAGACTAACTGCCTCGCTGTATCGTACGAAACCGACATGATCTCACAGATCTGCTGGTAACTGAACCCACAGGTATACTTATAATATAAAGCTTCGCGTTGTTTTGAATTGAGTTGTTGCATTCCTTGCCGGATAAGCTCCAGTTGCGCTTGTTCTTCTTCATCTCTGATCAGGTTTTCCTCAGCGGGGAACACAATTTCCGGTTCTGTGTGATAATCGTTGTTCCGCTTTGCCTGTTTTTGCTTTTTCTCCAGCTCCAGAATGAGCCTTCGCTGGAGTGATTTTAACAAATAGAGCTTGATGTTTTTTACCTCGCCGAGATTTTTCCGGTTGGTAATCAGGTAATAAAAAAGATCCTGAATGGTGTCGAAAATAAAATCCTCATCATCTGAGAATTTTCTACCATATCCGAACAAAAAGTCGACGTGCTGACTGTATATCAGGGACAAGGCAGAGTCTTCTGCATTTTTAAATTTTTCCCATATGTGGCTATCTTCAGACATTGGACGCACGGATTGGCATACGCCTCAAATATAGAAAATTACTTTCTCAGCGATCGCTGCGTCCAGATATATCCGGAATAATTTTATGATGTCGTAACAATGGAGTCTGAATTGCGGGCTGCAGAAGTTAATATGTTAATCCATAATAGTTTCAATTATCTTTTTTAGATGCGGAAATTCGTGAATCAGTGTTTCTTTTTCTGCCAGTTCAAAATCGGTGAAATCAAAGCCGGGGGCTACGGTACAGCTAACCAGCGAATAGCCGGAGGCATTTTTTACCTGGGCGGCAAACCAGCGGCCGGCAGGAACCACCACCTGCGGAACTTCTCCCTGTGTGAAGTTGTTGCCCAATGTCTTCACTATTAGTTCCCCTTGATCAATAATGAAAATTTCGAGCGGGTCGTTCTGATGAAAATGCCAGATTTCATCTGATTGAATACGATGAAAATGCGATTTATCGTCATTTTCAAGCAGGTAATAAATGGCCGTGCTGATATTTCTTGATTTTCCCTCAGGGGTGGTGAGCGTCTCCGCTGAGCGGTAGGTTTCCTTAAAATAGCCGCCTTCAGGATGCGGAACCAATTGTAATTGCTGAATGATCTCGTTCGTGTCCATAGTTTCTTTGGTCGTAGTAATTTGTTTTACCCATATCAGTTTTGAAATGTCAAAGCTGGTCTCTTTTGTAATTTATCCATGTCGGATGTTCTATTTTTTTCCAAAAGTAAGAAACCTTTCAAAAAAAAGACTTTTGATGTCTGATAACAGCCATTGAGGTCGGAGCACCAATTCGGAATGTGGAAGGCATTACCGACCTGAATGTGTATGGAAACATTGGCTTGCCGGCCAATGTGCTTTAGTAAAGAGGCATTAAAGTTTCGTATTTATGCTGCTCTGCCGGAAGAGTAGGTTTGAAAAGGACTGCATTTCGTTTATGACCCGAAGGCACTAGTCAAGTCACAAATGGCGGAAGGCGAACGCACCCTTGGAAGTCTTCAATCAGGTGCAGGTTTCCTTTTCGCAGAACGGAAACGGTACACAGTTTGTAGAAATAAGTGTCTCGGCATTGATCACTTTGATTATCTTTGTTTTCATCAGGAAGATTGATAAACATCTGATTCGGGTTTTATTCAACCTGATCGGGAATGCCATCAAATAATTTCAAACAGGGCTGGGTTGAATTAATAGGGAAACCGATACAGCCTAAGCTTTAAAAAAAATAGATGAACACTTTCGCAAAATCAAACATCCTTCTTGTCGATGATAATTCCATTGATTTAATGGTATTGGATGTCATCTTAAATACGCAGGATGTCTGTATCTTAAAAGCAAACTCAGCAGAAGAAGCTCTGGAGAAAATCGAAGGGGTTGAACTGGCGCTTGCTGTCCTGGATGTACAAATGCCCCAAACGAGTGGTTTTGAGTTAGCGAGGTGTATCCGAAAGAAGAAAGAGAGGCAGACACTCCCAATTATTTTCCTTACTGCACACTATTCTGACGATATTCATGTTATGGAAGGTTATGGAGCCGGTGCAGTTGATTACCTGTTTAAACCTGTTAATCCGGCTATCCTGTTAAGTAAAATTAAAGTTTTTCTGGACATGGATAAGCAAAGACGCTTACTTCTTGAGAACAAAAAAAGACTTGGCGAATCGAAGGAACGGTTGCAGGCAATCTATGAAAATATTCCGGGTGGAATAACGATTATCGGGAGTGATTATATCATTAAAGATGTCAATGACGTGACCTGCCAGCTTACTGGCTATCGAAAAGAAGAGCTGATCGGTCAGTTATGCGATAAGATTTGTCCCAAAGGGTCAATTTCGAAAGAATGTCCGGTCTGGGTTTACCATCAGGATGAGTTCAAAGGGATGGATACCTCCGTCAAATGCATTGACGGACGATATAAACCGATACTAAAAAACGCGAAACGAATTCCTTATAACGGGGAGCAATACATCCTGGAGATCTTTCTTGATACCAGTGAACTGAAGCAGACTGAGAAGGCGCTTATTGAGTCTGAAAATATGTATCGGACACTGTTGGACGCTTCGCCGGAAGGAATCCTGATTATTGATCTTGCCGGACACATATCGGAAGTTTCGGGCATTGCGCTTGAAATTCTCGGTACGGAAAGCAAGCAGGAACTGATCGGAAAGCACTTCCTTCACTTTGTTCACAAGGAATCACGGCAAACCGTGAGGAATGTTATTGAAAAGACCATGATAGAAGGACTGGAGCAGGATGTCGAGTTTTTTCTGACAAAAGCCAACGGGAAACAATTTATCGGTGAAGTCAGTACTACGCTGATCCAGGAGGTCAATGGAATGCCAAGTTCCTTTATGGCTATTGTCAGGGACATCTCTCAACGAAAGGAAATAGAAAAACAGTTAATTCACACAGAGAGAATGGCCGGTTTAGGAGAAATGGCAACAGGAATTGCTCACGAGATCAATCAGCCATTGAATACCATTTCGATGAGCCTGGACAATATGCTGATTGAAATTTCCAGAACCAATGGGGGGGAGTATGGTTATCTTGCCCGAAAAATCAACAAGATCTTCGAAAGCATACACCGGATCAGTAAAATCATTGATCATATTCGTGTCTTTTCAAGAGACCACGATGACATTCCTTCGGCCTTTGACATCAACGAGAGTATTCGAAATGCATTGTCCATGATTTCTGAACAGTGCAGACACAGAGGAATTGATCTGATCACTGATTTATCCGGTAATCTGCCTTCTATTTATGGAAACACGTTCAAATTTGAACAGGTTATTCTGAATTTGGTGATCAACGCAAAAGATGCTCTGGAGGAAAAGAAGTTGCAGGAAGACTTCGGTAAGGAAATCCATATACGGACTTCGCGAAATGACGACCACATTCTTGTGGAGGTTATCGATAACGGGATTGGAATAAAAAAAGAAGACCTTGCCAACGTCATGCTTCCCTTTTATTCTACAAAGGAGGAAGGAAAGGGAACGGGTATGGGCCTTGCCATCTCTTTTGGTATTATAAAGGAAATGAAAGGGAACATAGACATTCAGAGTGAAGTACTAAGAGGAACATCAGTCCGGATATCCCTTCCCATTGATAAAGAAAAATGAGTGTTTGAATGTGCATTCTGCAAAACCGCACAATTGTGCGGTTTTTTCTTTGGTAGTTGAAGAAATTCAACAGGCCATTTTTGTATTATTTTGATGCGGGTTCAATAAATCGTGATTTTTTACTCTGTGCTTTTCGCAGATTCCGGCTGAGGACATCTATGGTACGTAGATTGAAAACAAAAAAGGGAATCTCCCTGTTTCTCTCAAAAAACGATGTGATCTTATGGCAAAATTTAGCAGCTCTTACCTTTATGTATGAAATAACTCTTATTTAATAGGTCCATTCAGTATCATTTTTATTATATTGAACATAGATTTTTATTTTGCATAAAACCAGTATGTATTAAACGATCTCGATATTTATTGAGTCACACCGCATAATGGAAAGAGGAGTGCTTTAAAAGAGGCATCTATGGTATAATTGTTGGTTTGGGAGCTTTCCGAATTTCTTATTACGTTTAAAGAAATCAAAGTTACCTTATGATAACCTCATGAATTCTACCTTTTCAAACCCAAAATTCCGGGAACGAACGTCTCCGGAAAATCAACTCAAAGTCCTTATTCTGGATGATGAAAAACCTTTTACCGAAGAGTTGCAGGAATTGTTGGAAAGTTCAGGATACAGGTCCTTCGAGTCCAATACCTGGGCGCAGGGGCAAAAAATACTGGAAACAAAAGAGATCGACCTGTTTATTTTGGATGTCCGCCTTCCAAGAGTTAACGGGTTGGATGTATTAAAGGAGGTAAAAAACAAATATCCGAATATTGAAGTGATTATTGTTTCTGCCCATGGCGATATGGATACAGTCATAAAAGCAATGCGGCTGGGGGCAATTGATTATTTGAGGAAACCATTCCGGCACATCGACATCCAGATTGCCATTGAGCGTACGCAGAAGTTTCTTCTTCTCCAGCGGAAAATAATCAAGATGGAAGAAAAGAACTCGTTAATATCCAAGAGCCTGGAAGCAAGAATTGAACGGCATCTGGTTGGGGAAAGCCGGCAGTTGAAAGAGGTTCTTGATATGGCACTGACAGCCGCCAAATATCAGTTTACAAATGTACTGATCACTGGAGAAAGCGGAACGGGGAAAGAGAATATTGCACGGATCATTCATTATGCCAGCGATTTGAAGGATAATATTTTTTGTGCGGTCAACAGCAGCGCCATTACCGATTCACTCCTTGAGAGTGAATTCTTTGGGCACAAAAAAGGCGCATTTACAGGGGCATTGACAGACAAAAAAGGCTTTTTCGAGATTAGCGACAAGGGTACTTTATTCCTGGATGAAATTGCGGATATGCCTGTTAATCTGCAGGCAAAAATATTAAGGGCGATCGAAGAAAAAAAAATCACCCGGGTAGGCGATACGGGCGAAATTGCAACAGAATTCAGGGTCATCTCGGCGACAAACCGCGACCTGGATGATTTGATCAGCCAAAACCGGTTCAGGCTGGATCTCCTTCATCGTTTGAATACCCTGCAAATTCATATTCCTCCTTTACGGGAAAGACCTGAAGATATCGAACCTTTATTGCGTTATTTTGCCGAAGATTTCTCCATGAAAATGAATAAGCCGTTGCCGCAGTTGGATAAGTCCACGATTTTAGAGCTAAAAAAATACAGTTTCCCCGGTAACGTCAGGGAATTGAAAAACATGACCGAGCGTGCTATTATACTCTCCAAGGGCAATACACTTACCATTAATGACTTCCCGGTAAAAATAAAGAATAGTCCACCAAGTGAATTATCTGCAAGTTCCTGTAACCTGAAAGAGATCGAAATAAATGCAATCTGCTCTGCGTTGAAAAAGTCCGGACATAACCAAACGGCCGCAGCAAATATCCTTGGAATTACCAGGGATGCCCTCATCCGCAAAATGAAGAAGTTTAATATTCTTATCAGCAAGAATAGTGAGAACAGATAAAGCTGCTTAAAAACCGCACATCTGTGCGGTTTTAGTAAGTGCTTCACCAAAAGGGAAAGCAGCGGGTACAGGGATCTTCTTTTTTTACTAAATGGCAACAGTTTGGCTCCTATTCATTTGTAAAGCGTGATTGGTGCACGATTCATATCAGGAAGAATTGTGGCATACAGATTGACTTTATAAGAGAACAAAGAGGTAATCTCGTCCCTCGGTTGATTGAAGTACGGGAAGAAATAATAACTTTTAAATTTTATTACCATGTCTGTAGAAAAAACAATTGGCTCATCGAGCCTCGTTGAAGTGATTGACCGGATCCTTGACAAAGGAGTAGTTGTTGACGCTTGGGTAAGGGTATCATTAGTTGGTATCGAGTTGCTTGCTATTGAAGCAAGAGTTGTTGTAGCTTCTGTTGAAACTTATCTGAAGTATGCAGAAGCGATCGGATTAACAGCAAAAGCCGCCTAACGCTTTTGATGTTACAACATGATCGAATTCTTGTTAAAACATCCTTCGCGGTCAACCCGACAAGCATGTTTTGCCAGGAATCCTTCATCTGGTCTTTCTTTGATCGACGAACGCCCCAAATTTAGAATCTGATGGAAAAATCCTCATTAAGCAATGACCTTTTTGAAAGTTTAATTCAATCGTACGAAGCCCGTATTCAAAATATTGAATCCGTTTTCTGCAAGTCGGATGACCTGGCACAATCTTCCTATAATCTTTTGCAGGATTTCACTTCTTCCATAAAAAATTACCGGACGGAAAGGGCTGCAATCAATTCACTGCTACAGGAAAATCTGGCTAAAAATGTGTCCTTGCGCAAAAAAGACTACAACAGGATGATGGGTGACATTCTGGACAGGCTTAACGAAAAAGAACAGGAAACAGAAAAACAGTTTAACCAGTTTATAGAACAACAAAAGGCCATGACTCAATTCCTGAAAAAAGGTGTTTTTGATATAAAAGATCACATACAGGAAAATAACCGGGAGAGAATTAAGTCATTCAGACAGGAACTTGATCGCATCTCCCGGGAACTGGAACAAAAAAAAGAGCTGGTCATTCAGGAGTTTTGTGATTATCAGCAAATGCACAGGCGGATCATTGAAAAGTTAAAGATGCTTTTGGCAAAGGGCGATCAGGTATTTGTACATGACGTAAAAACGGTACAGCGTACGCTGAGAAATGAGCTCATCTAAAGGAAAAGGCAGCGTGTTCGACTACACATGATTTAAAGGATTGGGTGTTAGTCCAACTACTCCCATTGATCATTATAATATAAAAGTAATTATCGTGACAAAATTAATTTTAAACAGTAACCTGTTCGCAGGTACAAAATCAATAGGAGAAAAATAAAATGGGACTGGCAAACGACATGAAAAAACTAAAAGAAGATATACTGGCATCTTATCAGGAAAGAGCCAAAGAGTACCAGCAACGGCTGCAGGAAAACCAGGAACTGGTCTCGGAAGTACAGAAAACCCTGGATCAGTTCAAAACAAGCCATCTGGAAATGGCTGCAAATCTTCATGCCAATTCGGCGGCCTTGCGGGACGGACTGAATCAGGAAGAAGTTAATCGTCTGAACGCTTTTGGTAATCTGATGACAGGGATACGGAATTCGATTTCTTCGATTCAGACAGAAGTTGAAGATATCCGGAATTCGACCGTCCGCCTGTTGGAAACCTATGCCGGGGCACGTGACGAACTGGCCGCAGACTTGAAAGAAAAATTCAGGCAGGCCGGGGCTGACCGTAAACAACAGGATCAGGATCGTTTAAATACATTTGGTAGTTTAATGGAAAACATTCAGAACGATCTTGACCAGTCTAAAGATGAGGTTCGAGAAATAATGTCCGACACCGGTAATTTGCTCAGAAAATATGCAAATGATCACGCCTTGATGGCGACTACGATGCGGACTAACCTGAACGTCAATTTGGAAGAGCGGACCGCCTATACCCGCAAATTATTGGATACGTTCAACGATCGACTGACAGAAATTCACGCCGAAAACCTGACCATGGCCCAATCGCTTAGGAAGGAGTTAGGTCAGGCCAGGAAAAACCTGTCTGCAAGCGATAAGAAAAGAATGGAAGAATTCGATGTGACTATGAGCCAAATCAGGCAGCGCGTAGGCGATATCCAGGCCTTGATTGCCAATATGCTAAACAATTTGACAACCGACCGCATGCAGGCGGCATCGGAATGGGAAAGCTTATCTGAAGCCATTGCCCTGATCCGGAAAAGCATGATATGGTCAACGCCAAATCCGGGTGTTGTCCTTCCGGAGGAACCTGTTTCTGCCGGCATTAAGGGAAAAGAAGAATCGGATAAAAATGAAAGCGCAGGCGAGATAAAAGAGGAAAAGGAAGAGGACGTTGACGGTGCTATGGGAAAAAATCTGGAGGAAAAGATTATCCGGTATGTAAATGCTCATCCTGAAGGCGTGAAGGTTTCTGAAATGGAAGAGCCCCTGGGAGAGCAGCGGATGCGGATCGGATATGTTTGTAAAAAACTGGTCGAAGAAGGTAAGATTATCAAGTTGGACCGGGCTTACTTCCCCAAAATAAAGAGCTAGCGACGTTTCTGTTAAGCGGGTACAAAGCTAAACCTGTTTTGGAATTTATCGGGCGATAAAAACGGTTAACGTAATGAAAAACAGATGATAAAAACATTCAGATGTGCTTTTTGCAACGGCACCGGGATCGATTATTACGGGCTGCTTTCGAAAGAATCGGTTTGCCTGGTCTGTAACGGTACCGGTACCGTTGAGGTGGAGGAACCTTCGGTGGAATGCATTTTCTGTTCCGGCAGCGGAAAAAATCCGCTGGGGGCAAGAGTTTCATGTATTGTCTGCCAGGGTAAGGGAATGGTCTATTGTCCGGGAGATTCTGTTTGTCCGGAGTGTAAGGGCAGCGGACGCTCAGGTGACCAGTTACCCTGTACCTGTTGCAAAGGAAAAGGAAAGATCCAGAATTAAAAATACAAACAATGATACAAGAACAAAATACAGTACTCGAACCCACCCCGCTTCCGGACTTTGTTGAAACAGATTATGTGAAAGACATTACCGGCAGGGCTCAGACTTATATCAGGGCCGGCTTCCCTGTTCACTTCAGGGGACCCTCGGGAACAGGCAAAACAACGATTGCCATGCATCTCGCCAGTAAGATAGGGCGACCGGTAGTCATTATTCACGGTGATGCTGAATTTAAAACTTCTGACCTGATCGGTGGAGAACGGGGATATAAATATCGGAAAATAGACGACCGGTTTATTCATACCGTTCACAAATATGAGGAAGACATGACCAAGCAATGGGTGAACAATCGTCTGACATTAGCCGTAAAGCATGGCTTTACTTTGATTTACGACGAATTTACCCGATCGCGCCCTGAAGCAAATAATATCCTGCTTCCCATTCTTCAGGAACGGATGATGAGTACATCAGCTACTTCAGGAGGAGATTCCTATTTGTCTGTCCACCCTGACTTTTGTGCCATCTTCACTTCTAACCCTGAAGAGTATGCTGGTGTGAACCGGACACAGGATGCCTTGCGTGACCGGATGGTGACATTGGACGTTGACCACTTTGATTATGATACCGAATTACAAATCACCATGTCAAAATCCAACCTGCCTGCTGAGGAAGCCCAAAAGATCGTTCAGATTGTCAGAAGCCTCCGTGAATCCGGGAAAACTGAGTTTGATCCGACAGTCAGGGCATGTATTATGATTGCCCGGACCATGAGCGTAATGAACACGACACCTTCACAATCGAATGAGGTTTTTCGCCGGGTATGTCAGGATATTCTGACTTCAGAAACAAGCCGGATTGGCTCAAAGACGAACCAGGAACGTGTACGCGAACTGGTTGACCAGATGATCGATAAATATTTGGTTTTAGATCCTTTACCTTGCGGCAATTAAATGAATAGAACATGAAAAACAAGAGTTCAGTCAAAGGAATGCATAATGTGCGTACCATGGAGAGTATCCGCAGAGGCGATACGGAAAACAATAACTCAATGTATATCGAACTGTATATGCTCAGCAAGGAAGAAAAGCGGATTCATGATGAGAAGAAACGGATCGAACTCAGGCTCGAAGCAATCAATTCCCGGTTAAACGATATCGAGAAATTCAGATCGATGGTGATGAAGGCGGAACACCAGGGAACTGACGCATCGGAAAAAACAGGAGTAATTGAGCAGCCGGTTCCCCAATCCGAATGGAATGTGATGTCTCTTAAATATTAATGCAAAAAAATTAAACGAGCGGAGGATTTTACATGGCCGAAAATATCTCACATTCAGTGAATTCATCCAATCTTTCTGATATCCTGGAAAGGGTACTGGATAAGGGGATTGTGATTGCCGGAGACATTAAGATACAAATAGCGGATATTGATCTGCTGACGATCAAGATCAGGCTGCTGGTCGCTTCGGTTGAACGTGCCCGGGAAATGGGAATTAACTGGTGGGAAGAGGATTCTTATTTGTGCACCAAAGCAAGAGAAAAAGAAATAGAAAAGGAAAGGGACGAACTAAAAGAACGTCTGACTATACTGGAAGCCTCAGTTAATCGTAAACAGGAGTAAAAAAAACTAAAAACAGGTAAGTATGGAAAAAGAGAATGAGAAAAAGAAGGAGTCGGGATCCGAATCAGAATTTGATTTTGGGATTTTGGGATTAGGCGGGTTATTCAAAGGCATTGATAAACTGGTTGACCTGGCCGGAAAATTAAAAGAAGAAGGTGAAATCCGTAAAGAAGGAACAATTGATCTGGAACATCTCAAAAAGGGGATGAAAGGCGTTTACGGGTTTACCATTAAATCGGCTGTCGGAGGCAGTCCGAAAGTGGAAACTTTTGGTAACATCAAAAAGACGCCGGAAGGACCAAAGGTCGATGAAGAACGGGAACCGATCACCGATGTTTTTGATGAACAGAATGAACTGGTTATTATTGCAGAAATGCCTGGAACGGCTGAAAATGAGATTTCAATAGAACTCAGGGAAGATATCCTGGAGATTTCTGCGACCGGTAAAAACCGAAAGTACCGTAAAGAATTACTGCTTCCGGTAAAAGTAGAAAGAGAGAATCTCGTGTCAACATATAACAACGGAATTCTCGAAATCAGGATCAAAAAATAGATATGGCTTTATTCGGGTTGGATAATGGCAACGTGAAGTTAATTCTGTTCGGAGGAAAGGGAGGAGTCGGCAAAACCACTTGCGCCGCAGCCAGTGCAGCCGAATTATCAAAAAAATACCGGACCTTGCTTATTTCGACCGATCCGGCCCATTCGGTATCCGACAGTCTGGAACAGCCTATCGGATATAGTATTCAGCAGGTAAAAGGGAAAACGAATTTTTATGCCATCGAGGTTGCTGCCGACGAGGCCTTTGAAATTTTTAAACAACAACATCAGACGGAGCTAAGAAAACTTTTTGACACATCGACAAATCTTGATGAAGAAGATATCAGCCAGATCATGAGTCTGTCAATCCCGGGTATTGATGAGGTCATGAGTTTTAAGACCATCATTGACCTGATCGAAAAAAATGAATTTGAGAAATATGTGGTCGATACAGCACCCACAGGACATACGCTGAGACTGTTGTCGTCACCGAAATTGCTGGATCAATGGATTAAAGTGGCAGCCAGGATGCGTTGGAAGTACCGGTATATGATCACCAGCTTCTCGGGAAGTTATCAACCGGACAGTACGGACACCATGCTTCTGAACCTGAAAAAAACCGTCAAAAGGATTGAAGCTTTACTGCGGGATGAAAAACAATGTGAATTTATTCCGGTATGTATTCCGGAATCCATGGTGATCCGCGAAACGGCCAGGTTGCTGGCTGACCTGAAAGAAAACCAGGTTTCGGTGAAACAAATGATCGTGAACCAGGTGCTGGAATGCTCCGGTTCCTGTGATTTTTGTCACCGGCGAGAAAAAGCTCAGCAAAAATACCTCGCACAGATCCACGAAACCTTTGGCGAGCACTGTAATTTGGTTAAAGTGCCGGCATTCTGTGAAGAGATCAAAGGAATTGAAAGTCTGGATGAATTGGGAAAGGTTCTTTTTGAAAAAGATATTGAGCGATGAAAAAAATAAAACAAAGATAAGTGATGGAAACAGAAACGGATGAACTGATCCTGAAAGTAAAGGAAGCATTGGTAAAGGATGTGGGAAGGGCAATAGCCCGCATTGATCCCGCAGATATGAAAAAAGCAGGACTGGCTTCCGGTGACATCATTATGGTGGAAGGAAAACGTAAAACTCCGGCCAAGGTAATGCCTTGTTATCCTGACGACAGAGGAAAAAAAGTTATACAAATCGATGGTATTACCCGGGGCAATGCCCGTACGGGTATTGACGAAAAAATAAAGATCAGCAAAACAGGTTATAAACCGGCGGTGAAGATAAAAATACATCCCGACGCTTTGACGGGAACGCCATTTAAACAGAATGATGCACGATACATCGGTTCGCTGATCGATGGGGTACCCTTGTTAAAAGGGGACAAAGTGAGGGCCACACTCTTTGGAACGCGGTCGGTCGATTATGAAGTGACCGAAAGTAATCCTTCAGGAGTTGTCTTGATCAATCCGGGGACACAAATCCAGCTTGAGTTACCAAAGCAGTCCGAAAAAAGATCTTCCAACGTTTCGTACGAAGATATCGGCGGTTTATCCAATCAGGTTCAGCGGATAAGGGAGATGATCGAACTCCCGCTGAAATACCCCGAAGTATTTGAACGGCTCGGCATCGATCCGCCCAAAGGCGTATTCTTTTACGGGCCTCCGGGTACAGGTAAAACTTTGATTGTGCGGGCTGTTGCCAACGAAACAGATGCACATTTTGTGCATATCTCCGGACCGGAGATTATGGGAAAATTTTACGGAGAGAGTGAGGAACGTCTTCGCAAGGTTTTTAGTGAGGCACAGGCTCATGCACCGTCCATTGTTTTTATTGATGAAATTGATGCGATCGCTCCGAAACGGGAAGAAATGGGCGGTGAAAAACAAGTGGAAAAGCGGGTGGTCGCGCAGTTGTTGTCATTAATGGACGGACTGGAATCACGTGGTAAGGTCATTGTGATCGGAGCCACCAATATCCCAAATACCATTGACCCTGCACTTCGTCGTCCGGGACGCTTTGACCGCGAAATTTCAGTTCCTATTCCGGATAAAAAGGGAAGGCTTGAAATACTTGAAATCCACACCCGTGGTATTCCACTGGCTCCTGATGTCAGGCTGGAAAAACTGGCAGAGATCACGCATGGTTTTGTTGGCGCTGACCTGGAGGCACTTGCCCGTGAAGCAGCCATGACCGCTCTTCGGAAAATCCTGCCTAAAATTGATTTTGAATTGTCTGAAATACCTTATGAGCTGCTTAAAGACCTTGAGGTGACCATGGACAATTTCAGGGAAGCCATGAAAGAAGTTGAACCTTCGGCTATTCGCGAAGTCTTTGTCGAGATCCCTGACGTCAGGTGGGAAGAAGTGGGAGGCCATGATGAAATCAAACAAGCATTGCAGGAAGCTGTTGAATGGCCCCTGAAATACGCCGATCTCTATGAGAAGACCGGGACTACGCCTCCGAAAGGAGTTATTTTATACGGGAAACCCGGAACGGGAAAAACCTATCTGGCCAAGGCGCTTGCCAGTGAGAGCGGGGTCAATTTTATTTCTGTTAAAGGGCCACAGATCATGAGCAAATATATTGGAGAGTCGGAAAGAGCCGTCAGGGAATTATTTAAAAAAGCCAAACAAGCTTCTCCCGCGATTCTTTTTCTTGATGAGATTGACAGTCTGGTCCCCGGGAGAAGCGCAGAAGGGCACGGATCATCTGATGTCACGCAACGCGTCATCAGCCAGTTTCTGACAGAAATGGACGGTATTGAAGATCTGAAGGGAGTTGTGGTATTGGCTGCTACTAACCGGCTTGACCTGATCGACAAGGCGCTGCTTCGAAGCGGGCGTTTTGACCTGATCTTCGAATTGCCCGAACCCTCGGTTGAGGTAAGGGAAAATATCTTCAGGATCCATACCCGGAATAAAATACTGGCCGCCGATGTTAACCTGAAGGAACTGGCCGCCGAAACCTCCGGAATGGTGGGTGCCGATATTGAATTTATTTGCCGTAAAGCATCCATGCAGGCCATTCGTGATGCCATTATGGCCCGCATGAACGAAACAACCGGGGTGAACGATAAGATCACGATTGATGCTTCCTGTTTCAGGTCGGTTATTGAACTTGTAAAAAAACAAAACCAGTTAAAATCAACAACAGATTAATCTGTCATCTATGAAAACCGACGAATTATATCTATATGGAATAACGAATAGCTTTTATGCCCCGTCTCAGTTTATTGAGCTGGAGAAGATGGGTTTGGATGTTGTTCAGTATGAAAAAATTTCAGCTATTGCCGGAAAAAGAGCGTACATTAATCTGACACATACCGATAAAGAAACATTAGCCAGGCTATTGCTGGGTCATCAGCAAACACTTGAAAAACTGATGGAGGCAGGATTTTCAATGTTAATCCCGGTCAGGCTTGGTACCTGGTCAAAGGACAAAAATGAAATCCGGAAAATCCTGAAAAAAGCTTATCCAATCTGCACGGACATCCTGAGTAAGATCGGCAACAAGATTGAAATCGATGTGGTGGCAACCTGGGGAAGTTTTGTAAGCGTTTTACAGGAAATCAGCGTTGACGCGGATGTTTTTCAGTTAAAACAGAACCTAATGGGTCAGGGCGATTCTATTCCGGTATCCGATCAGATGGAAATGGGCAAACTGGTGAAGGCAAAGCTTGATGAAAAAGCTGACTCCATCAGACAGCAAATAACAAAAAGTCTGGAACCTTATTATCAGGAACTGAGGTACCATGAGTTGATGCAGGATCAAATGGCCGCTAACATTGCTTTTTTGATCAGTAAGAGTAAGGTCGATGCTTTTGAACAGGCGCTTGGCCGGCTTGATCAGGAATTAAAGGGAGAACTGAATTTTAGGTGTGTAGGCCCCTTACCCTGTTACAGTTTTTATACGCTCGAAATTGTCGAGCTGAATTTTGAACAAATCGAGCAGGCGAAAAATGAGCTTGGGATTAATCTTAAAGCTTCATCCGGCGAGATCAGGCAGGCATACCTGAACAAGGTCAGGTCCGTTCATCCGGATGCGAATTCGGGCGACGGGAACGAAACCTATTTTGCAGCGCTGCGCCGAGCTTATGACGTGATTAACCAATATCTGCAAACGGCCAGACAGGCGTCAGACGAAGATCTCTTTTATTTTACAAGGGAACAGGTTGAAGAGAATTCTTTATTGATCAAGATAAAGTAACAATATGCAGAGAGACGGGAAGTACATATACTGTATAGTTGAATCGACCAACGATTGCAATTTTGGGCCGATTGGGATCGGAGAGCAGAAAAACCTGGTAACGACAATTGGGTTCGAAGGGCTTTGCATGGTTGTAAGCGATCATACACTTAATAAATTCATCGTAAACCCTGAAAACATCCTGACTCACCAAAAAGTGATTGAGACCGTCATGAAGGAGTTTGACAGTGTAATCCCTGTCCGGTTCGGAACAATTGCGGCGACTCCGGATGAGATCAGAAACCTGCTGCAGCGCCGCTACAGCGAATTTTCCGAACTGTTGCGGACATACAGGAATATGGTCGAATTTAACTTGAAAGGACAATGGAAAAACCTGGAGATGACATTCCAGGAGATCGACGCTGAAAATGCTCAGGTTCAGGGCATCCGAAGGGAAATTGAACATGAACCTGACCCGGATCAGAAAAAGAAGAAAATGGCAAACGCCGGTATCATGGTAGCCCAGGCGCTGGAACAAAAGAAGGACCAGGAAACCGGAAATATTTTGGATTGGTTTCGAAAGGTTGTTATTGATCATAAACAGAACAAAACGCTCACCGATTCCATGTTCATGAATACCGCTTTTCTGGTTAACAGCGGGCGCGAGAAAGAGATTGACAATATCATGAGCGATTTGGGCGATCATTATAAAGACCGTATTGATTTTATCTATACAGCAGCAATGCCAATATTCAATTTCATTGATCTGAAAATTTTTCCTGAAAAATGGGAAATCTAAGCATAAACCTGAATATGGAAAATAAAGAGGCGACAAAAGTAGGGAAATACATTTACGGGATTATCCGGAATCAGGGGAATATTGATCTGGGCCCTATTGGGATCGGGAAAAGAGGAGATTCTGTTTACGGGATCAGTTACCGGAATATTTGTGCCATTGTCAGTAATTCACCTGTTATCCAATATGAAGCGAGAAGGGTTAACCTGACAGCTCATGAAGTTGTACTGGAGGAAATCATGAAGCAATATCCGGTGCTTCCTGTTCGCTTCTCCACAATTGCCGATACCGATGATGATTCAGGCATCCGGAAGATCCTGGAACGCGACTATACCCGATTGTCTGATATGCTTGATGAAATTGACGGAAAAAAGGAACTGGGACTCAAAGTGATCGCAATTGAGGAAGCCATCTATCCTTACATTCTTGAAAAACATGCTGATATCAGGGCTCTGAAAGACAAACTTATTCATCTCCCTGCAGACAAAACCTATTACCAGCGAATGAAAATCGGGGAAATGGTTGAGGCGGCCCTTCAAAAAGAGAAAGATTACTTTAAGAACTGCATCCTTGACCGTCTGAGCCCTTTAGCTACCGACATAAAAATAAACGCAAATTATGGAGAACGGATGCTGTTAAATGCTGCCTTCCTGATCAGAAATGAAACAGAGGCAGACTTTGACGAAATCGTGAGCGAATTGGACTTGCAATTCGGCAACATGTTGTCCTTTAAATATGTGGGCACCTTGCCTCCCTATAATTTTGTGAACCTGGTCATTAATATTTAAAACGATATGCTGATCATCGACGATATATTGCTTTCTCCACTCAAGGGATTGATTTTCCTTGGCAAGAAGATCGACGAAATCATTGAAAAGGAGATGTCGGACGAAGGGAAGATAAAAGAACGCCTGATGGAATTACAGTTAAGGTATGAAATGGACGAGATTAGTGAGGAAGAATACGACCGGCAGGAAGAAGAATTGCTGGATTGGCTGGAACAGATCAGAACAAATAAGGACAAATAAGGAAACCGGAGGCGGGAAACGCGAAGCCGGGAGTAGCGATTGCAGATTGAACTATTAACGGATGTCAGGCAGTAACAAGAGGCCGGTTGTCGTCCGCAATTTAACAACTTAACAGATTAACAATTTAGCAGCCATGAGTAAAATAACAGAAGCCAGGAAGGTGGTTATCGACTTTTTGAATGAGACAATTAGTTGCGATGATGTCACCGTGATAAAACTTGAAAGAACAAATGATGTGTGGTATGCTGTAGCGGAAGTGTATGAGGACGATTCTTTCCTGAAGTCAATGAATTTACCACCCAAGAAGACCAGAATATTCTATTCTGTTCATCTGGACGAAAATTTGGAAGTTTCAGCATATGAACGTATTTCCGGCAGTGATGTCTGATCGGGTTCAATAAAAACCAGGGTAATGGATAATGACCTTATTTATGTCTACTGTGTTATAAACAACTATCCTCAGCAAGAGGTTGATTTTTTGAATAACGGGATAGAATTCCTGCCTGTTGATCCCTATTTTGTGGGAATGAAATTCGTTTCTTCTAATGAATTCTCAGAAGAAAATCTGAAAAAAAAATTTACAGATCTTGCCTGGATCGAGGCAAACGCTCGTGACCACGTCCGGATCATTTCCGGGATTATGCAAAAGTATACCGTGATTCCTTTTAAATTCGGAACTATATTTAAAACAAATGAAAGTCTCAAAGAATTTATACAGGAATATTCCGCTTCATTAGCCGAGAATTTTAGTGCAATTCAGGATAAAGAAGAATGGTCCGTCAAAATATACTGTGATAAAAAAGTATTGAACAGGCAAATGCCGGAATTGTGCGAAGACATCAGACTACTGGAAAGGCAGATCCTTGAAAGTTCTCCCGGAAAAGCTTTTTTGCTTAACAGGAAAAAAAATGAACTGATGGAACAGAATGTCAGACGTCTCATGAAAACCAATGGACAAAAGTGTTACGATGAATATAACAGTATCAGTTTGGCAAGCCACATCAACAATATACTGCCACGCGAGGTAACAGAACGTCAGGATGATATGATCCTGAATGCCGTTTTTTTTATTGATAAGAAGAAAACAGTAGATTTTGTTCGTCTTGCGAAGCTTCAGGAGGGAAAATACCGGTCTGTCGGCTTTTCGTTTGAAGTAACAGGTCCGTGGCCTCCATTCAGCTTTGTTTCACTGAAAGAGCATAAATAAACAGAAACAAGTATCAAGAAACAAGATGTAAAATAAAGCTATGCAGGAAAATGTAATTGATCAATCAAGAGATGTAACGATCCTGGAGATCCTCGACCGCGTATTGAACAAAGGGATTGTTTTAAGCGGGGATCTGGTTGTGTCGGTCGCTGATATTGATTTGGTCTATGTGGGGGTCAGATTGCTCCTAAGCTCGGTGGAAACTATGGAGCAGATGAGAAATAAACAAATGGGAACCGGAACTGACATAAATATCAAGTAACCTATGCCCTATATGCTTTATGCCATCATTGCTTCGGCCGGAAAAGAGGAGTCGTTGGTTTCTCTTTCTGCAATCCATGGAATACAGAATACGTCGGCATTTGGTGTTTCACATAATGGTCTCGTTGCTGTTTTGGAAGAAGTGAACCATGCAAGGGTCGTGGTCAATACCGAAAATGCCATTCAATATGCAAAGATCATTGAAGAGCTGCATCAGCATTACGACCTTTTACCTGCTCGTTACGGTACAGTCATGGAAACAAAGGATGCCGCCGTCTGCATGTTGGAGAAATATCGGAAGGAATTTGAAGAAAACCTTCAACGGGTAGAGAACAAAGAAGAATTCAGTCTCAAAGTGTTTTGGGATTATGAAAAAGGAAGTGAAGAGATCCGAAAAAAAATGGCACACAATGCCACTGAAGTCAGAATTTCGCCAGGGGAAAAGGAATCGGCAGCGTATCTTTTTGAGAAAATAAAAGCATACCGCTTTGAAAATGCGTTACTGGAATACGCAGAACAACTATGCGAAGAGATCCGTCTTGCTACGGAAGTTTTTAGCCCTGATATTAAATTTAAAAAGATGCCTTCGCAGTCTCTGCTGGTTGATGCAGTCTTTTTACAAAAGAAAGGGCTGAAGCAAGATTTTATTCAGTTAGTTAGCTGGATAAAAGAACGGCATGAGGATTTTCGTTTTCTTTTAACGGGCCCCTGGCCGCCGTATAATTTTGTAGATATTAACTAAAATTCAAATGGACAGCAATAAAATATTATTGAGCACCGGAGATACTGATGAGCTTCTCCGGGACATGGAAAAACCCGGAAGCAAAGCAGTCAATCGGTTCAACGCCAATCCTGATAATGCAGAGTCCGGATTAGCCCAACTGGTCCTGACGCTGGTCGAGCTGATCCGGAAGCTGGTAGAAAAGCAGGCCATCCGTCGTGTTGAAGGAGGTTCGCTGAGCGAAGAAGAAATTGAACGCTTAGGCGAAACCCTAATGAAACTGGAACTTAAAATGGAAGAACTAAAAAAAGTCTTCAATCTCAAAGACGAAGATTTGAATATTAACCTTGGGCCGCTGGGCGATTTGATGTAGTGGTTTATTTATTCCAGCATAATCGTATAAAAATAAAACATGCCTCCGAATAATTACCGGAGACATGTTTACTCTCAAAAACTGCGAAGGATTATCGCTGTTTCATTCCCAATTCAATTCCAATCGTTATTTTCCCGGGACCGGTTTATCCCAAAATAAAGGATCAGCAGCAAGAAATCCGGTTCCGGCTCACTTGTCTTATTCCGTATCCCACCCGGGATTCTGGGATAATTCATAACCCATGTCACGGTATAGCTTAATCTGGTCGAGCGGAACTGCATTCAGGTACTGCCGTTCATAGTATGAATCACCGGCAATCCAGTCCCGGCGCATATTGGATTCGTAAAGATTGTAAATAAAGGCATGGTCCGTATTACCGGCCTGGGGATAATAAAAACGGACGGCTTTTTTTACCTTGGTCAGCGTAGCGGCATCAAAAACACCCAGATCGACATATGCTCCCTTGCCCATACCGGTTGGCCCGGCAGTTTCAACCGTTTTCAGGTATTCATATTTCTTCCAGCGCCTCAGGTCATTTCGGCGGAACCCTTCGAACATCAGTTCCACACAGCGTTCGCGCCTGATCTCCCAGAGCAGGGCGGATACCGAAGGATCCCGGTCGGGATCGTCAACAGCCACACCTCCGGACAGGACAACCTCCCCCGAAACGTTCATTGCCGGCAATTGGCTGTCCGTGCCGGGAATATCCCGGGCACGTAACTGATTAATCGTCTTGCCGGCAACTTCCTGGGTAAACCGGCCCAGTTCTGCTGCTGCTTCCGCATAATTCAGTAATACTTCTCCGTAACGGATAACAGGGGCGTCGGTGGTATTGGCAGAACCTAAATACTGCAGGTCGGTGCTGTTTGCATCAACCGGCAGGAACTTCAGCGTGGGGAAGCCGGTGGTGGAATAACCGGTATGCGCCCCGCTGATGCGGACCGAGTCCACCAGCGTCGCAGCCATTCTCGGATCACGGTTTTTAAACTGGTCCGGGTAAAAGCGAAGGCCATTGTCGGAGTAATAATCATACAAAGGCGACTGTTTAACGGGAAGGCCGTCGGCCGATAAATAGGTTTCCACCATTTTCAGGGTAATCCCCGTCTGGGCTTCCTGGTTGTTGTACGAGACCAGGCAATGGGTGGCTTTAGCCTCTTCATACTGCCTGAAAAAGATCATTTCGGGGTTACCCGTCAGGTCCTCCGATGTGAACAGGCCCCGGTAGTCATCTGCAACCTGGTAATTTCCACCGTCAATTAATTGTCCTGCTGCCCAAAGCGCCCCTTCAAGCAGGCCTTCCGCCACTTCGCCGTCCAGGCCGTGGTATTTCATGAAAGTCCCGAAATAAAGCAGGTGCCTGGACATGAAAGCCAGCACCACATCCCGGTTAATCTGCTGGTCTCCGTCATCTGTTCTCACATTCGCGGCGGCATACTGAAAATCTTCCATTATTTTGGTTGCCACCAGTTCCAGCGGGTCTCTTTCTTTATAGGCAAGTTCGGTATCGGTGATCTGAACCTCGGAGTCGTACCAGGGAACATCACCAAAGGCCCGGGCAAGATCGGCATACTCCATCGCCCTGAAAAACCGGCCGATCCCCCTCCAGTGATTCTTTGTTTCATCGGGCTCGGGCATCAGATCTACTCTCGAAATGATCAGGTTCGCCCGCCGCACATAGGTAAAAGACCATCCGTTCCCCGAAGTGGCCGTGTTCTGCGTCCAGATGGAGCTGCTGCTGTACTCATCCGACCATGCCCCGCCGGTAAAATAATTACCCCAGGTATATCCGCTGCCATAGCCTGTAAAGTATGCGGTATAGGCTCCCTGGGCAAACAGCCGCATATTGCTTTCACTGGTCCAGAAATTGCTCTCATCGAAGGTATCCAGGTTTTTCCGGTCCAGGTAATCTTCGCAGCCGGAAAGGCTGAACAAAATGATGAAGATAAAAAATATCAATTGTTTCATACGTTAATAATTTGTTTTTTAATGGTCGTATGGAACTCCCATGTTGCTGAAAATTATTATCATAAACTCGGGCGTTGTAGCGCAACATGCTCGTTTCATAAGAATAATATTTAGTTATTAAAGACATTACGGAACTCACCCTATTCCGGTCTCCCGCCTCCGGTCTTCAATTTTAAAGTTCCATTTGAACACCAAAAGAAATCGTTCTGCGGTAAGGGTAGCTGCGGCCAAAGGCGCGCGAGTCATCGTCTGTGGTCGAGGTCCAGTTAATTTCCGGGTCAATCGGGATATCGCCCATCTTGTCAAATTCAAACAGGTTCTCGCCGTTAAAATACAGCCTTAGCTTATCAATCCCGGCTTTGCCTGTAATTCTTTTGGGAATGGTATACCCGATATTCACACTTTTCATTCTCAGGTAAGAGGCATCGAGCAGGTAGCGGTCGTTGGGAAGATAATTCCACTTGGCCGTCTGGGCATGATTAACCGGCCGGGGATAAAAGGCGCCGGTATTCTCCTCTGTCCAGTAATCGAGCGTGTGGGCATAATTGGCTTCTGCTCCGTAGTAACCCGGTAATATCATATTGCCGGTAGCCCAGATATCCCGTTTTCCTACTCCCTGGAAAAAGATATCGGCGTCAAAGCCTTTCCACTGTGCTGAAACCCGGAAACTGTAATGATACCGGGGTGTCGTATTGCCGATCACGGTCCGGTCGCCCGGATCGCCAACGGTGTTCGATCCGTATTCGATCTCGCCGTCCCCGTTCATATCCTTAAACCTTACATCCCCCGGGCCGTATTTAAACAGGCCCGACTCGAGAATATACTGGCTGGCAACTCCCTGGGCCATCGTATTTTTGGATTGCCCGTTTTCAAGTATGGTCTGGCTGATCTGATCTCCGTCCCAGACAAAATCGTCCTTCTGGAAAAGCCCTTCCGTTTTATAACCCCATATTTCACCCAACGTTTTACCTTCGTAATAAGTAGCGCTGATTAAAGGATCGTCTGCAGAGGCGTATTTGGAAACTTTGGTCTTGTAATCGGTAAACTGCCCCGATAAATCCAGCTTTAATCCGTTGGAGAATTCATGATGATAACTGATCGCCACTTCAACGCCATTGGTTTTTAATTCACCGTGGTTCCTTTTGGGAGCCGACGCACCGATAGATGACGGGACCGTTTCGCCGGGAGCCAGTATATCGAGCGTTTTCCGCTGGTACCAGTCCAGGGTTACATCCAGCTTATTGTCGAAAAAACCGGCATCTAATCCGAAATCGAGGGTCGCAACCGTTTCCCAGGTCAGGGTGGGGTCTACAAGGGCCGGGGAAGAAGAAACATAGGGAACCCATTCATTGTCGACAAGCCAGTAATTTCCCGAAGAGGATGGGTTTGTAACCGACAGGGTGGAAATATAGGAACTCAGGGGGACATCCTGGTTGCCGACCTCCCCGTACGAGCCACGGATCTTCAGCGAGCTTAACACCGGTTTTGCCGCCTCCATCCAGGGTTCTTCGGTTATCCTCCAGGCAGCAGAGGCCGAAGGGAAAAAGCCCCAGCGGTCTCCCTCGGCAAATTTGGAAGAGCCGTCGTAACGCCCGTTGATCTCAAGCAGGTATTTGTCTTTAAAATCATAATTGGCGCGGCCGAAAAAGCCGGCCACCGACCACCAGGTATGCTCCGAGTTAGCAGTCTGGTCTCCTCCGGCCAGGTTAACTTCTCCTTTATCGAAATCATAAACTCCGGTTCTCTTTGCCGAAAGGTAAATATATTCGGCATCTTCAATATTTGTTCCTCCCGTTACTTTCAGGGAATGGTCCCCGAAATCGTTTTGGTAAGTAAGGTACCCGTTGTAAGCGTTCCGGATGTTTTTCGAGGAAGTGTACTGGGCGTAGTCATATGTCGCCGTGGTATAGACCCCGTAAACATCATCGAAGGTTTTCCCGGCCCCCCGGTTCCACTGGTCAATACCCGAAACATAGCCTCCTACCCGGTGAAGGGTTGAAAAGGTCTGGTTGTAGGTATAGTCAAAGTCGGCTGTAAGTCCTTTTGCCAGGTCCAGGGTAACACCCAGCGTGTAGCGGCTGTAATAGGTTTCCCACTGCTGCGGCCGGGCCGATTTCATATCGTTAACCCCTCCCCGGAATTCATGACCGTTATACGTTCCGTAAGGATACACCTGGTGCCAGCGATAGAGGTAATACATCGGATCATAAGTAGCACTGGCATATAAAAACGGATCTTCCTCGGTTGTTTTGGTGTACATGAACCCGCCTCTTGCTGTGATCCGGTCATTCACTTTTGTGGAAAGGAATCCTGAGGTATTCAGTTTCCTGTAGAAATCGTCAAACAGTTTTAAAATACCCTGCTGGTTCATGTAGCCGGCCGACAGGTTATAGGATGTTTTTTCCGTTCCGCCCCTTACCGAGATGTTGTGGTTTACCTGCGGGGTCGATGACTTATAATAGGTATCATAAATATCCCAGGGACGGTAATAGTATGCACCCCCGCTGGCCCGGTAATCAAAATCGCGGCCTTCAACCATCTCGCGGCCCAGGCCTTTGCCGTCCCCGTAAGTATCGATCCATTCTTTCACTTTGGCGATCACATCGGGATTATAGTAATACCCGACCTGTCCGAATTCCCAGGTTGGCGTTTCATTGAACGCATTTAGCTGGTCGTACGAATACTGAAGGTTCAGGTCGGCCCGGGTATGTTTGGGCACGCTGGTGGGGGTTGACCACGAAAAGTTGTTGGAGTACGAGATCCTGGTTTTACCGTCGGTGGTTCCCTTTTTGGTGGTGATCAGCACGGCCCCGAATGCCGCTCTTGCCCCGTATATGGCCGTGGTGGAGGCATCTTTCAGAACCGAGATGCTTTCAATGTCGTCGGGGTTCACATACGACAGGTCCGGGACTTCCACGTTATCGACCAGGATCAGCGGGTTCCCGCTTCCCCCGCCGATGGTGCTGACCGTACCCCTGATCTTGATGGTTGGCGAACCGCCTATGGCCCCTGAGGTGGTGGTCACGATCAGTCCCGGGGTGCTTCCCTGCAAGGCGCGTCCCACATCGGTAATAGGTCTTGCCTCAAGGGTTTTATCTACCTCGACTGTGGAAACGGCGCCGGTCAGGTTTGCTTTCTTCTGTGTACCGTAAGCCACCACAACGACTTCTTCGATTTCGCTCACCGACAACGCCAGCGATACGTCAATGCTGGTCCGGTTACCGATTGGGATTTCCCGGGTTTGCATACCCACGAAGCTGACAACCAGGGTGGCATTGGCTGCAACCGGAAGTGTAAAACGTCCCTGCGCGTCCGTTACAGTCCCGGTTATTGTACCCTTTACCACCACCGAAGCACCCGGTATCGGGTCCCGGTTGGGGTCGGTCACGGTTCCGGTCACCGTGAGGTTATTTTGGGCCATGAGGAGCACGCCGGGCAGCCACAGCATGAGCAAAAGCAGCAGTATTCTCTTTGCGCGAGGGCATTTTTGGGTTGGAATCTTCATTTGTTATCGTTTAAAGGTTAGCAATCAGTCATTTGGTTGTTTTTAGAAAAAGGCAGATTGTCTTTGAAAAAGGGCGTAGCAAGCCCGTTAAGCATAAAATTGGGTTCATACTTTTATTAATTTGAGTTTGAAAAATGTTAGTTTAGTTTAGGACTGGAAATGTTTGGCATCCGGGCGGCGTTCCTGTGAACCCGGGGATTCAAGCCGGATGTCACCGCCGCCTGTCAGGGGGCGCGTTTGGGAAATGCAGCAATACGCTTTTTTGTTGAAGCATGATATTGATTAGTTAATTTCAATTATAAATTTCGGCTAATTAACAGACCTCGATGGTTGTATTTAACAACGGAGACTTGTATCGCACATCTAAACAGGTGTATTTTACTCCAATTCCTTCCGATCACTTGAAATAATTCGTACTTTTGTTTATGTGTAAAACAACTTTACAAAACATTCATCATGAATACAAATGCCACAAGTCCGTCACCCCAGGTCCATCATGGACGTAACGTTAAAAGATTACGTGAAATGCTTGGGATAAAACAGGAATATATTGCAAACGAACTGATTATGACCCAGCAAACAATCTCAAAGCTTGAGCAAAAGGAAGAGATTGAGGATGACGTACTGGAGAAAGTAGCGAAAGTTCTGAATGTTCCTGTGGATGCCATTAAAAATCTAAATGACGAGGCTACTTTTAATATTATCGCAAATAGCTATCACGATAACGCCTCTGCAGTAAACTACCAGTGCAATTTCAATCCTATCGATAAACTTGTGGAGCTTTACGAACGATTATTGACTGCAGAGAAGGAAAAAGTGGCGATGTTGGAGAAGCTGTTGGAAGAAAAAAGGAATTAAGTGAAGTGACTGCTCTTGGAATGCATTAAGAACCATATAGAATCCGGATTTCGATTTGTAGTAATCGTGGCTTTGACAAACTTGGGGTCAGATAGATAAAGAAAATAGGCAACGGGGGTATTCCAAACACGAAAGGTAAGGGTTTGGAGTTTAAAACAATATAAAATTGAATAAATGATAACCGAAGATAAAGTGAAGGAGTTGCTGACTGACATGGAGAGTGATTGGATAGAGAGAACTACTTCCATCAGAGAGGACAAACTCGGCCCGGCCATATGTGCATACTCAAATGATTTTCCCAACCATAAACATTCAGGATACATACTTCTCGGAGTTAAAGACGATGGAAAGTTGGCAGGAATGGCCTGGACTGACGAACAACTTCAAACAATAGGAAATATAAAGAGTAATGGAAAAGTTTTACCACAACCTTCTCTGGTTGTCAGTCCCGTTTTTAAGTTCTCTGAAGGGGAAGTTGTTGTAATAGAGGTTAAGCCCTCAACATACCCACCAGTCAGATATGACGGGAGATGCTGGATTCGGGTGGGTCCAAGACGAGACCGGGCAACCCTTGAAGAAGAAAGGATTTTGACGGAAAGGAGAGCTGCGTTCGCAAAAACTTATGATCTGGTACCTGCTTTAGGAACAACGCTGGATGATATAAGTGTTGACCTTTTCAATATCAATTATCTTCCGGCAGCTATCGATAAAGAAACATTAGCTGAAAACGGACGAACAACAGAACAACAACTGGCTTCACTCCGTTTTTTCGATATAAAAGAACGATGTCCGACCAATGCAGGGATACTCTTGTTTGGCTTAAATCCTGAATTTTATTTACCAGGTGCATATATCCAATATGTAAAGTTTTCAGGAGAGGAGATGATTAATGATGTAGAATATGAAAAAAAATTTTCAGGGGCGTTAATAACAATACTAGGCTCAATTGAAGACTTTATAAAGAACAATGTTATCAAAGAACGGCCTGTTCGAAAAGACTCTTTTAAGGAAACCAGCATTCGTAATTATCCGTTTTGGGCACTAAGAGAACTGGTTATGAATGCGATCATGCACAGAAGCTATGAGTCGAACGCACCGGTTTACATATACGAGTTTATAAATCGTATTGAAATACAGAATCCAGGGGGATTATTTGGAGAAGCTACCCCTCAAAATTTTCCCAATGCCAGTGATTACCGGAATGTTGTTCTCGCTGAAGCCATGAAAATTCTAGGCTATGTAAACAGATTCAATTACGGCGTAAAACGAGCCAAATCAGAACTTGTAAATAATGGTAATGGAGAACCCGATTTTGATTTATCGCTTACCACAAAATTTAAAGTTACAATACCAATTAACAAGCAATGGTGATGAAGATTATCACTTTTTTTAACAACAAAGGAGGCGTTGGAAAAACAACCACTGTATACCATGTTGCATGGATGCTATCCGAATTAGGTATTAAAACAATTGCTGTAGATCTTGATCCTCAGTCAAATTTGACATCCATGTTTTTGACGGACGAACGGCTGGAATCTGTTTATGAGAATGAGACATCTGTCACCATATTAGATGCGATTACACCTGTTAAAAACGGTGACCCGGCAGTCCCTGTCCATATTGAACAAATTAATGAAGACCTTGGTCTTATTTTGGGTAATCTTGCTTTGTCCTCTTTTGAAGATACCCTTAGTGATGCCTGGCTCAAGTGTTTAAATAGTGAAATTTACTCTTTTAGAATAACCAGTATATTTAAAGCAATTATAGATGAAGCTGCAAAAAGGTTTGATGCTCAATTTGTTTTAATAGATGTAGGTCCTAATCTTGGCGCTATAAACAGGGCGGTTACTATCAGTTCAGACTATATCATTATGCCGGTTGCATCAGATCTGTTTTCACTTCAGGGAATAAAAAACTTAGGGACGACATTAAGTTATTGGAAAAAACAATGGGATCAACGAAAAGAATTAAAACCTCAAAATCTTACTATTCAAATCCCGGAAAATGGAGCCAACCCGGCTGGCTATATTGTCATGCAATATTCAGCTAAAGAAAGCCGGCCTGTACAGTCATATTTGAAATGGGCAAACAGAATACCTAATGTATTCAGGGAATATGTCCTGGGAACAGCAAATGAAAATACCGTCACGGTAGAAAAAGACGCTAATTGTATCGCATTATTAAAACACTATAGAAGTCTGGCGCCGATGTCTATGGAAGCCCATAAGCCTATTTTTTTACTAAAACCAGGTGACGGAGCCATTGGAGCACATGTTTACGCAGTGCAAAAAAGTTATGAAGAGTTTAAAAAGTTAACTCTTCAAATTCTTAATAGATGCCCATAAAACTACCATGGCAATGTTCTCAAATCGGGGATTTAAAGACAATAGATGTTAACGGAGAACAAAGACGATAAAGTGGATTATAAAAGTATAGGTACAGGCGTTTAAACCGCACTTAAATATTTGTATCGCTACATTTGTAGCATGAATGAACGAAAACGATTTTAGGAGTGAACTCGATCAAATTTTACAGCACTTTCCAATCCGATGAAGCATGTTATGAATACATATCAGCTATCAAATGGGGAGAAAATGGGTATCGTTGCAAAAAGTGTGGTAACACGAATTTCTGCAAAGGCGTGAAACCTTTCTCAAGAAGATGCACCCGATGTAAATATGATGAAAGCCCGACATCCGGAACCATGTTTGATAAATGCAAGTTTCCCATACTCCTGGCCTTCCACATAGCATTTAAGATAAGTACCAAAAAGAAAGGCATGTCCTCATTGGAGCTATCCCAGGAATATGAATTGCGCCAGAAAACCTGCTGGGAGTTCAAATGGAAAATACAGCAGGCCATGCAAAGTAGCAAACAGCATTTGATCAATGGACCGGTGCATGTTGACGAATTCTATATTGGTGGTGAAGAGGAAGGGAAGCGTGGTCGGTACAAATGAGAGAAAAAGCTTGTCGTAGTGGCTCTTGAAATAGTTGAGAGCGGTGTTGGACGAGCTTATGCTCAATGTATAGATAACGCCTCGGCGGCCTCCTTGCGTCCTTTCTTTGAAACATACATCAGTAAGGATGCAAAAATCGTTACCGATGAGTGGAAAAGGTATATTCCCTTGAAAAAGGATTTTCCAAATCTGGAGCAGATAAAATCTGACAATGGAAAAAACTTTGGGGATTTGCATATCCACATTATGAATCTGAAAGGATGGCTTAGAGGAATTCATCACCATTGCACCAAAGAACGTCTTCAAGGGTACCTTGATGAATACCACTTCAGGTATAACCGACGATCAAATATGGATACGATTTTTGACTTACTCATAAAAAGAATGGTTAAAAATGAACCAATACGTTTATTACCATGTAAATAAAAGGTGCGACTTAAGCGCCTATACCTATAAAAGTAATTCCGTATTGGCGACTATAAAGAGAGAATACCGGAATTTAAAAGAACAACCTGATCCTGATTACATCTTTGACACCGTTGTGGAAAGGATTATAGATAAAATACTGGGAAGTTCCAACTTTGAACGGATCCCGATCGATGAGCTTAATTTATGTGTTGACATCCTTGTTGTTGATGCTTTTATCCGGTGTAAAATTTTTGAAAACCCTGAAAACTACAGTTATGCTACTTCCAGATAACATTCATCCTGAAAACAGTATCTATTATAATGGTGCACTTGTTCTCAATGTTTTGCATGACAAGAAAGAATCAGATTTGATAGATTTGTATGAGATTGTTAAACAGGCAAGAGATATGACTTTCCCGGTCTTTATACTTAGCCTGGATTGGCTTTACCTGGTTAATATTGCTGAGGTTAAAAATGGAAGGGTACAGTTATGTTCTTAAAATCACTTACCATAACAAAAGGAAATTCAGTTATCCGGGAGATCGAATTCCGGAAGGGGATTAACCTGATCATAGATGAAAGTGAGGGGCAAATAACAGGAAACAACGTAGGGGAAACTACCGTTTTAAAACTGATTGATTTTTGTTTCGGGGCAGATAAGAATATCATATGGGAAGATCCGGAAAACAGGAAACAAGTTTATACCCTTGTAAGAGATTTTCTGGTCAACAATGAAGTTCTTGTAACGCTTTGCTTAACAGAAAATCTTGACCGGCCTGATGCAGGCGAAATTGTAATTGAGAGGAACTTTTTAAGCAGGGCTGGAAAAATTGTCAGACGAATTAACGGAGTCGGTTATATTGAGGATGATTTCAAAGCTAAATTAAAAGAAATCTTCTTCCCGGATCATACGGCAGAGAAGCCTACTTTCAGGCAAATTATTTCACACAATATCAGGTATAGTGATCTAAGTATCACGAATACATTGAAAACGTTGGACAGACATACTACAGATGTGGAATATGAAACCTTATACCTGTTCCTGCTGGGATGTGAATTTACACAGGGAGACAGCAAACAGGAATGGATTGAGAAAATAAGGCAAGAGGACACGTTTAAAAGAAGACTGGAGCGGGATCAGACAAAATCGGCTTATGAAGCTACTCTATCCCTTATTGAAGCTGAAATTGAAGAGTTGGATCATAAAAAATCAACATTAAATATCAATGAAAATTTTGAAGCTGACCTGAATAAACTCAATCAGCTAAAATACCGGATCAGCAGGTTAAGTTCAGAGATCAGTAAACTCAAAATACGGAGGGAACTTATTCTTGAAACAAGGGATGATTTGGAGTCCAGCAAATCTGATATCGATGTCGGGCAATTAAAGCAAATTTATGAGCAGGCAACCGGTGTATTGGGCAACCTTCAAAGATCATTTGAGGATCTGGTTCAGTACCATAATCAAATGATCTCTGAAAAGATCCGGTTTGTCACAGGAGAGCTGCCGATACTTGAAGAAAAAATCCGACGGAAGGAGTCTGAATTAAAGCCGATGTTGGATGAAGAATCCGCTTTAGCACAGGCTATTTCCCAAAGTGATTCTTTTGATGAACTGGAAAATCTGATCAAAGCTCTAAATGAGAAATATCAATTAAAAGGTGAATATGAGAACATCATCCGGCAACTTGAGGAAGTAGAAAGCAATCTCCGATCTTATAATCAAAGCTTACAGCAGATTGATGACGAGTTATTTTCAGGAGATTTCGAGGCAAAGGTAAAAAGCCAATTAAATAAGTTTAATAAACATTTCGCATCTGTGTCTCAATGGTTATACGATGAGCAGTATGCTTTGAAATATGATATTGTCACAAATAAGAAAGGGCAGCGATTATACAAGTTTAGCGCATTTACTCCTTTTGGACCGAATATTGCTTCCGGAAAAAAGCAAGGCGAAATTTCATCGTTTGATATTGCCTATACTTTTTTCGCGGATGAAGAAAATATACCATGTATGCATTTTGTCCTGAATGACAAAAAAGAATTAATGCACGACCATCAACTGGTAAAGATCGCCCGGCTTGTAAATCAAAGGGATAATGTTCAGTTTGTAGCCTCTATTTTAAAAGACAAGTTGCCTACGGAGCTGAATAATCCGGAATATTTTGTTGTCAGCTTATCTGAAGATGATAAATTATTTAGGATTGAGAAAGGGAGTTAACATTTTGATATCCTCTTTTAATGCAAATTTCATGAATAGAATAATTCAATTTGAAGATTATTTAATGACAGAGCAGGTATTAATTCTTAATAAAATAAGACAACATGAGACTTCTTTTGTAATTGACCTAATGGGGAGAAGTGACATTGACAATTTAGTTTTTAAGGTACTTGATGAACATATTAATTTAGTAAAACAACTAAAGGACACATTATGAAAACGCCTACACCTAATCGAATAGGCCGTCTTGACAACAAGAGCTGACAGGAGAGGGTTTCCACCACTGTAGGTACGCGAGCTTCGCTCCTCCCCAAAATATTCCGCCGGAACATTTCTTTACCGTCGGCCCGCCAGCGATGCCAGGTGCGATACCGCTGCCGATTCAACCATCCATCAAGATCTTTCAGCTTCACCTGGACCAGGCCGACTACTCGCGTCAGGAACAATCACCTTGTTTCCGTAAATTTCCAATTTAAACATCAACCCGGGTACATTTTCTGTGTCAGCTGGGTACCAGGTTCAATAAATTCGATATCCCGCCCCAATCATTCATACCTCAAGTATACTTCTAATGAGTGTTCAACTAGGGGGTAAATTGTCCTGCTAAGGGGAAACCATCCTTGTAAGTTTTTATCCCGCACTGATCGTTCATGAGTCAAAACCGCATAGTTCATCAATAAAACATGCACCTTCATCAACTAATGGCCTTTTGGTATTGACCAATAAAACAGAATAACATAAATTTAGATCACAGTTCGCGAACCTAAATGGAACTCTAATTTCTCTAAAGCCACAATTAAACTGAATGTTCAGGCTATACTGACCTGCGCAACAAGCAGCGCCTTTATTCATTTTACTTTGCTCCTGCCCTTACTGAATTAAGGGCTGAAAACAGACGCTTCCCGGCCTGAATTCCTTCGGGGAACCGTCTCTTTGCCTCTCCTTTCAGGCTATGGCCAAACGATGGTCGGCAGAAGGAATTACCAGAAATCACTAATTTTTAAATGTTATGGCAACTATTTTACATCGCGTCAAAGCGTATCTGTATGACAACCCCTTGACAGAAAAAGCGGATGACTACACGGCCCGTGTAAGCGCCGAACGCAGTCTGACTATCGAACAGATCTGCGAATCGGCCGCAAGCCGTGGCGGGGCCGACATCTCATCGTCGGCCATGCAACACGGGGTAAGTACTTTCCTGAAGGAAATGGCTTACCAGCTCTGCGACGGTTATTCCGTCAACACTGGTTACTTCACCGCAAGCCCTCATATTAAAGGAGTTTTCAGCGGTCCGCAGGAAACGTTCGACCCTGACAAACACGCCTTGCTTTTCCTGTTTAACCAGGGCGACACCCTGCGCGAAGAGCTGTCTTCTGTTGAAATAGAGATCATGGGCGTGGCCGATACCATGCTGAGTGTTTTGCAGGTAACCGATGTGAAAACCGGTTCGGTCAATGACCTGCTTACCCCCAACCGAAACCTGAAAATAAACGGGTACAAAGTCCGGGTGGCTGGTGAGCATGCCGATAACGGGGTCTATTTCGTGAATGAGACTTCGGGTGAAAGCACGAAAGTTGATCCGACCGATATTGTCACCAACAATCCTTCGGAACTGATCATCGTGATTCCCGCATTGGTTGCAGGAACCTATAAACTACAGGTAACCACCCAACATACCACGTCAACCCCGCTTAAGGAACCCCGGACCGTTATTTTTGACAAGGTACTGACAGTACCATAGTTTTCAATATCCGGAACAACCGGATTCCGGGATGAAATTCAGCTAAACCCGGTGGTGCCACAACACGTTTGTGACACCACCGTTAACTGCATCTTCAAAAGGAGTACCGATTTACGTTATACGACAACACATCACGGACAGACGTGTTGTATTGGCTACCACTACAACGCTGTATTGACACCTTATACAACATTGAATTGACACTCGATATAACGTTGTATTGACATCCTATATAACGTTGTATTGACATCCTCTCTGAAGTTTGATCAGCACTCTGTCAAAGTAATCCCTAAAGGATCTCAGTCATGAACATCAATACCTTTTTCAACATTCATTATGGACAAGCTATTCAAAATTGCAGTTGCCGAACTGGGACAAAAGGAAGTCCAGGGAAGCGGTAATAACACGGCCATTGTTGGTTATGCCCGTGAAGCCGGCTTTGATTGGGTGAATGACGATGAAACACCATGGTGCAGCATCTTTGTCAACTGGGTGGCCATGAAAGCCGGGCTTGGCCGGAGTAAACAGGCCAATGCCCGCTCGTGGCTGCTCGTGGGACAGAATGCCGACACCTCTCCCCTGCCCGGCGATATCGTGATCTTTTGGCGGGGCAGTCCCGCTTCATGGGAAGGTCATGTCGGGATCTTTTTGGGGTTCTCGTATGAAGGCACAAAAGTCTACTGCCTGGGCGGGAACCAGGGCAGCCAGGTTTCCATCTCGGCCTATCCCCGCGACACCGTCCTGGGATTCCGGCGACTGTCGGTGGAACCCGCGATGACCGATCTTCCGGATATGACTTTACAACGGGGCGACAAAGGCGATGCAGTGAAGGCGCTTCAGGATGCGCTCAAAGCAGCGGGCATTAACTGCGGAACTTCCGACGGCGACTTTGGCCCTTTAACCGAAGCAGCCGTTAAACAGCTCCAGTCCATGAAGTACGGACTGACCATTGACGGTATTTATGAAGGGCAAACCCGCAACTTCCTCTTTGAAATCCTTAACCGGTAGCCATCATGGACGAAACCGATCTTTCCGAATTCAAAGACGAGGTAAAACGGCTGGCGCTGGACCTGATCAGCAATGAAACGCTGGTGGTAAAGCACACCGATCAAAACAGCACCAATGGCAATGAGCAAGAGATCCTGTTTTATGGCCGGGCCGGAATTGGCGGCGACACGATCACCCTGCTCAATAATGCCTCGCCTGTGATCGCTGAACTGTGCAGATGCCTGTTATCAGCTTCAGCCGTTAACAGGCAGGCAAGCTGGAATTTCATTCTCAAAGCATTAAGCTGAACCGTGTAAGCCGGTACAAGCCGGCATTTATTCATCCGTAATCATTCGTGAAAAAACCAAAAATCAAACATTATGGCACTCGACTTTTCAAAAATCAAAACAGCGATCGAAAAGGCGCTCGACGATCTGACCACCCTCGAAGTGGCAACCCTTACCAATCCCGCCAAAGTATCGATCGACCTGACCGCCGGTAGCAGCGGCGATATCTTTACCTCCAATCAGGCAAAACCTCACCCAGGCCGATCTGGTGGCCTACACCCGCTTCGACCTGAGCGGCGACGCGGTAAGCTATGTGAGCAAAAACGAAGAAGTGGCCGCCCTGGCCGACAAGCACGCTCTGATGGTCGAATCGGCCCTCGAAACGCGAAAGGCCCTTTTTAACACCATCATCCAGGTGGTCAAAGACCTGGTATAATGCGTATAATGCCCTTGTCCGAAGCCAGGTAAACCGGCTTCGGGCATTGATTGAATTTACTTTTCCGACAAAATATGGAAGCTTACAGCAACATACCCGCATTATTCGACAGGCATTTTTATGAGCAGCGCAGGGAAAAATTTGCCCGGATGCTCCGGCTCGAATGCGAAGAAGTGATGGATAACCTGGGTTATGTTGCTGTTGACCGGAACAATGTCTATACCGGCGCAACCGATCAGGAACTTTTGGGAGGTATCAGCCGGTTCAGGGAAGAATACCAAATCAGTAGTCAGGCTTTCCCCAAGAGCTTTGAGTATGGCGGCCAAAATGAAGCTTTTACATGGTTTCCTGAGTTTTACACGCAAACACGGGAGCCGGTCAGTGAAAGCACCGGTCAGCTTCTTTCTGAGGAAGAGCTGAGTTTTTTGCACCGCATCTCATCGCTTGAGGGAGAGTTTGACCTGCACCGCTTCACCCTTCAGCAAATTGGCTCCAATGTCATCCTCAGCCGGATCCTGAATTTCAGGATCTCCATCCTGGGTATCTTTGATTGCCTGGTTGGTCCGCAGCCCGACGCGCAGTGGCCCCTTTACCTCGAAAAACTGGGTGGTTGGTGCGGCGTCGCCGGACAAAATGCGGTTATTGAACTGCTGGGGAACGCTGAAAAGCTGTCTGAAACCCTTGCCCGGCAGGATGCCTATGCCGGCAGCCGGTATCAC
>Ga0074195_1000618_pt1 | contig 64689 bp, 53 predicted proteins | sample EPASupsiteHSE623_FD_64525 | JGI IMG/M metagenome (GOLD analysis project Ga0074195, IMG submission 64525) | Bioremediated contaminated groundwater from EPA Superfund site, New Mexico - Sample HSE6-23 | ecosystem: Environmental > Aquatic > Deep subsurface > Groundwater > Contaminated ...
CATCGATCTGGGCGAAGTCTGGAGTACTGCCCAACAGGATCTTCCCAAACTTCAGCAGGAGATCTTACGAATTTTAAAAAGCGGGTAATTCATCGGTACCCTGTATGGCGGACATAAAGGAACGCCGCAAGAAGAAAGCCCGTTGATTCTTTTTTTAATTCTTTCAATATCGTGGGTTCCCGCCACTCCACGCCGCCATCGTCTTGGCATTGCCACGGCGCAATGATAAAAAGATCCAAAGAGCCCCGGCAGGGACCCGATGAACGCGAAGTGAAAGGCGAACCAGGTCATCGATCGTGGTGAAAATCCCCACACGGTACTATCGTATTGAAAACCAATCGCTCGTATGTTCTCCGGGCAGGTTCCCCGGATGTCTGCAAAAAAAGATTCCTGCGGCGCAAACCATCGGGGTCTCAGGCCCGGGACCGGGTGCAATCTCATTTGCAAAAACGGGATAAGTATTGTATGCTCCCCGGGAAGCGAGAAGTGGAGCGGAAAAAACTGCCATTCATCAGAAAACAGGTTTTAAGAGAAATGATCTGATAATCAGATACAATCATTTATTGGCGACGCGGGAGAACAGACAATCAAAGATGGCGTACAGGAAAATCTATCTGGACGTGTGCTGCCTGTGCCGGCCGTTTGATGACCAGACTGTTCACCGGATCCGAATGGAAACCGAAGCGGTTACTGAAATTCTTAAGCGGTGCACGGCAGACTGGGAGCTGGCGGGAAGTGAGGCAATCGAATCAGAGATTGCCAGGATTTCTAACGAAGAACGAAGGGAAAATGTGGAGAGTGTCCTCCAGTTTGCAAAAAGATGTATAGAAATTGATGACGAAGTCGAAGCCATCGCACGGAAATATCACCTGTACGGTCTGGATACTTTTGATGCACTTCACCTGGCCTGTGCAGAACATGCCGGAGCAGTCTTCCTGACTACTGATGATGCGCTGATAAAATCTATTAAGAGGCACAAAGACAAGATTACTATAAAAGTACATAATCCTGTGCAGTGGCTGATGGAGGTGACAATGGATGGAAGCAAAGACGTTGAATGAGATCAGGATCAAGGGATTCCGCGTGCTGGTGAAAAATCTCGGGCCTGCCGATGCAATACGGTTCATCCAGAGTTATTCCCACGGCAGCGGGGATTATACCAAAGAACGTAAACAGTGGCTTGACCAGGATTTTGACACCGTGATGGCGGACATAAAGGAACGCCGCAAGAAGAAAGCCCGTTGATTCTTTTTTTAATTCTTTCAATATCGTGGGTTCCCGCCCCTCCACGACTCCACCTGCCCGCATTGCCACGGCGCAATGATAAAAAGATCCAAAGAGCCCCGGCAGGGACCCGATGAACGAGGAAGTGAAAGGCGAACCAGGTCATCGATCGTGGTGAATCCCAACACAGTACTATTGTATTGAAAACCGATCGCTCGTTTCCCCTTCGGGCAGGATCCCGGGATTTTTGCAAAAAAGATTCCTGCGGCGCAAAAGCATCGGTGTCTCCGGCCCGGGACCGGAGCAAGATCCACGCGGGTTGTGAGGAAAAACCCTGGCTGGCGTACCAATCCTCAGGATAACCGGGATGTAACAAAAAGACTATTGAAGAGTAAAACCCCATGTGACAATAAGCATGCAGTATTCCGATATCATCCAGCAAAAAAAAGTCCGGAAGGGAAGTTCCAAATCTTCCCGCACAGCAGCTTCCCTGAATGAATCTGTTCCGTGCGTAATGGAATCGGTTCCCGGCACTCCGGGCAACCAGAAGATCGAAAGAATCCTGTCAGATATCCTCATCAAACTCGAGCGTATCGAAGAAAAAATTGATGAAGCCGTCTACCCTCCGGAATCTGCCATCAAGCCGGCGTATGTGAAAAAGATCAAAGAAATCGATGCAGAACTTGCAAAGGGGAAAGGCAAGACGTACGCTACGATGGATGAATTCATCCGGAATATCAAACAATGACCTACACGATAGTTCCGGATGCAAAAGTCGAAATAATCTTCCGGAAGATGTGGCAGAAAGATTCTGCGAGGTTCAGCCAGCTTGAAAAGAAGTTACTGGAACTGGCAGAAAACCCGGAGACAGGAAAACCCCTGAAAAAACCACTGAAAGGATTCTGGCGGCTGCATATCGGGCACTATGTCCTCATGTACAAAATCGATAAGAAAAACCAGAAAATTACTCTCGTGGATTATGCCCATCACGATGAGATATACTAAAACATTTTTTCAAAAATAAAATCCCATCATGAAAAATCGGGAGGCTCACCCGGGATAAACCCTGCGATCTTTGACACCGGCCCGGGACCGGTGTACCCGGATAAGTCCCGGTCGGAGCCCCGGTTGATGCATCAGCACCGGTCCATCACCAGCATCCGGCACCCTTTTAGTCCCGTTTCCCAGTATCACATATTATTCTGGTTAAACAGACTTAAACCTGATAAACGCGTGTAACTCTGCTTTACCAGACTTACCGGTACAATCATAACGATCCTAAAAAAATTCCCAACGCATATTCTAACGTCATTTTTTAAAATCCCGGTCCCGCCCCCACTCCCGTAGGACCATGCCGTGTAAATAAATTTTTATACATTAGTAATGTAAATAAAATGCAGAAAGCATACATTGGTAATGTATATGATCCTGGCACAGCAGCTCGAAGAACTGGTACTCACCCAGAAAGAATTGTTCCTCTCAAGGGATCCCGGCATACCCCGGGAGATCGCGACAGACCGGTTCACCAAAACCGACGCCATAGTCGTAATAACCGGGATACGGAGGTGCGGCAAGTCAACGCTCATGCGCCAGCTGTCAGCGCAGTACAGCGATTTCCTGTACATCAACTTCGATGATGACCGGCTCATGGACTTTTCCCTGTCAGATTTTCCCGCCCTGATGCTCGTCTTTGAAAAGACCTCCCCGGGAATCAAAGTCCTCTTTATCGATGAGATCCAGAATGTCCCGGGCTGGGAACGGTTCATCCGGAGGATCCATGACGAGGGGTACAAAGTCTTCCTCACCGGCTCCAATGCCAATCTCCTCTCGGCTGAACTCGGGACACACCTCACCGGACGGTATACCAAAATCACCCTGTACCCGTTCTCGTTCCGGGAGTGCCTTCTGTTCAGGTCGATAGACACTGCCCGGATCACGGAGAAGAAGAAAGCTGCCATCCTCGCGGAGTTCGACCGGTATCTCACCGGCGGGGGGTTCCCCGAATTTCTGAAATACGGGGATCAGGAATACCTCAAGCGGATTTATGACGATATCCTGTTCCGGGACATCATCAGCAGGTTTAAGATCCGGGAGGTGAAGGGATTCCGGCAACTCGCCCACTACCTCTTTACCAATACCGCAAATACCCAAACGTACAATGCCTTAAAAAACACGCTCGGGTTCAAAAGTGTTGTCTCGGTCCGGGATTATGTCGGTTTTTTAGAAGACGCGTACCTTATCTTCGAGATCTTCCGGTACGATTTTTCCTTGAAAAAACAGTACATCCACGAAAAAAAACTCTATTGTATCGACACCGGCATGAGAAATGCTGTCGCGTTCCGGTTTTCGGATGACAAGGGCAGGATACTGGAAAATCTCGTACTCATCGAGCTCCTGCGCCGGGGAAAATCCATATATTTTTTTAAGAACCCCAAAGAGTGCGATTTTATGACGGAAGACAAGGGGAAGATCACCGGGGCGATCCAGGTCTGCTATGAACTCACGCGGGAGAACCGGGACCGGGAACTCGGCGGTCTTGCCGGTGCGATGACCATGCATGATCTGACTGCCGGCCTCATCCTCACGTACCACCAGGAGGAGACCATTACGCTGGGTAATGCGGTCATACAGGTGCTGCCAGCCTGGAAATGGCTCATTGAATACCGGGACGAGGCCGGGTACCCTCCGGAATCGGCCATCAAACCCGCATATGTTAAAAAAATAAAAGCCCCCGGGAGCACGCTTATCCTTCCCCCGCCGGGGCCAGGTCTTCGGGAGCGTACAGCCAGCGGGCAAAAATCCGGGTAGCCACCGGCATCACGACCCAGGTGAGCAGGCATACCAGAAGCGAGACAAATACCAGTTTCTGGACAAGAAACGACCGGGTATCCAAAAACGGGTCCGTGACGAGCGAGATGATAATCGAGACCGGAAGGACCGCAATCCAGGTCACGGCCGCCATGCGTGCTTTTGTCGGGGGCCTGAGGACATGCTGCCCGGGGAGCGTGAACCATGTCTCCAGGCCCGAGAGTACTTCCGTGCGGGGCGGGGCAATCGTGAGCTCTTGTTCGGTCTTCATCCACGCGAGGTAGTCTGATGAGGTATGCCACCGGTCGAGTTCTTTTTGGGAAGTGAACTTGTACACGATCCGGTATACGCCATCATGGTGTTGACCCGGCCGGAAGATCGAGATCCCGAGATTGCCAGGGGTGGAACTAAACTCGTGCATGTAGTTTTTTATTTCCTGTTCAAACCGCGGTTCGCAGCCTTCCTTCACGTAATGGACGCGTACGACCGTGATGGGATTATCAGCAGATTCAGCCAAGGGGGGTCACCTTTGTCCCGGTAGTTCGGGTTTCCCGTGCTTAAAATCTTTCGAAAATGTCCGGTACTGTCAGTACATCCGGGGGTCTCTCACCGGTCTCCCTGCCTCAAATCCCGCCCGGTATTTTCACCGGGTCATATACTTCCGGGTCAAGCCTACGCGGCTGGGGCAAAAGCCCCGGTTGACGCGTAACCTCCCCGAACCCGGAATGAATTGATGTCTCTCATAATGGATCTCTTGTGATTGGTTGGTATCATCCCAGACGTTTGGATCCCGAGGACAAATACGCCCGTTTTGAGCCCCGTTTACAAAATCCCCTCCCGGGAAACCCCGTAAAACAGCCCGTTTCGGTTCGCATGGAAAATATGCTTAAATTCAGCCCCGTTTACCAAACTACGGGCGGAAACAATCTCACCTAAAGTCCGCCAATGGCCATTAAACCGAGGCATTTTTCGCCACGTAATTTACCCCATCCGGGCACCGGAAACCCTGCCGGAACGCGAATGTGAAGGTCATTTTTTCCTGCGTTGTCAATTATTGGAAAAAAGGGATTACCCCCTCATACTTTCTTCGAGACATCTCCCTTCATGATATACTTGACGATGATAAAGATCACGAGTGCGATAATGATAAAATCTATCATAGCACCAACAAAATCGCCCAGCAGGAACTTAATGGGACCCACCTGAAATACCGCCTCTCTCCAGTTTCCGCCCGGGATAATTACTGCAATGATCGGCATGATGATATCGGATACCGTTGAGTTGACCAGTTTTGTGGCAGCAGCACCGATGACAAATGCGACTGCAAGTCCAATCACCTGGTATTTCTGGAGGAAATCCATGAATTCCTTGTTAAAGCCCTCTGCCCCTTTTCCGAGGGTCGAGACTCCGCCCCCGATCAATTTTTCTGCATCACCAAGTTTCTTATCAACCATAAAATATCACCCCGGGACCACAATTTTCCCGTTGAGAAACTGATTGACGGAACGCCACTTCAATCTTTTTACATCTGCATTACCGTACACAAGTGGTTGATACAATGCCGTAAAAAAAAAATTATCCGGAAGGAACAAAAGTGTCTTCTGGTTTTCCTATACCAGCGGTGAAGGCTCACGATCACCGGTTACCGGTAATTTAGTGGGTTTGATAAGAACCGGTTCATTCGATGAACGGATTTTTTCGATAATAAGCGTTTTTCCGGCCGGTGTCATAGCAAAAACCGGTATCGCAATGCCTGCCTGAACCAGCGCAAGAGGACCGGCAATCTCCCGTATGGGTTTAGATGCACATGACGTTACCAGGTCGGATGCACCGATAAGTCTCGCTGATTCTAGCCGGGATAAACCGCTCACATGAACGGCAACAATAACTGAGTCCGGGTACGCAGCACGGATCGCTTCTGCATCTGCAGGTATAGCCACCGTCACAGCAATGCGACGGAAGCCTTTGAGGTGGGCGAGGGCAACACCCGACTGCTGATCGATCCGTGCGTTGATCGGATCAAGGACATACCCCCGGTTCTGTTCGATTCTATCTATCACTGATGGATGTGGCGATGTAGACACGAGTCCTGACATCCTGCCACCGATACCCTGTACCATTTCCGGGGTGGTGGCAACCACCGTACCGGCGCCATCACAGGCAACAACCGCTGCATCGAGCATGCCGGATTGTATGCCGAAACTGATCAGTTCCGATGCCCCGAACCCTACAAATGCCCGGGTATCCAGCACTTCGCGTGCGGGTGTGCACATCCTAAATGCCCGGATCCGGTGTTCAATGTTTGCCTTGATCGCTTCCGGTGTGATCTCCGGTACCGGAAATGCAAACCGTTTTGCCAGGGGGCAGTCAGCAATGATCGGTTTTCCGACTTCAACTACCTTCCCATCGCGTACAACGACCCGGCATTTACCGATCGCCTCGATAATGTGTTCATCCTTTTTGTCAGCCATTATTGTTTCCTTAAGAATACTGGTACTGTCACATAATAAGAAATCGTGCACTATTACAAAGCTACAAAAACATATGTTCAGAAACGACGATAATTCACTATGACTGAGTGCTCGCGGCTCTGGGAGATCGATCTGTTCCGGGGCATCGCGATCCTCATGATGATTGTGTTCCATACCGTGTTTGATCTCAGTTTTTTCAGCATTGCACCGGTAGATGTGTCGGACGGATTCTGGCGGTACTTTGCCTATATGACCGCTTCGCTTTTCCTTATGATTGTCGGGGTATCACTGATCATCAGCCATGCCCGGGCAGGGCTGAAATTATCCGGCGTTTCGCTTGCGAAAAAATATTTCATCCGGGGTGCAGGAATTTTTGCGCTCGGGCTCCTGGTAACGTTTGGTACCTGGTTGTACCTGCGTGAAGGTTTTGTGATCTTCGGCATTCTGCACCTTATCGGGATTTCTATCATGCTCTCTCCCCTTTTTTTCCGGTTTGGAAAGCTGAACATCCTGTTCGGACTCGCATGCCTTCCGGTTGGCTGGATAATTTCGGGTTTGAGCGACCCGGCATTCCTGCTGCCACTGGGAATAATCCCGCACGGATTTTCTTCTGTTGATTATACGCCGCTTTTCCCATGGTTCGGGATGGTGCTGATTGGTATGGGACTGGGTGAGTACCTCTATGCCGGAGGTGTACGGCAGTTTTCCCTCAAACCATTGCCGGATCTGCTGGTTGCACCGCTCTCGTTTCTCGGCCGGCATTCGCTTGTAATATATCTTGTCCACCAGCCGGTGATCATTCTCCTGCTGGCACTGGTGACCGGCATAAAAGTGCTGTAAGAGATGGGGGGATTTGTCCTGGAGTCCCATGGTTTCCCGAGAATCATGAACTCGTCCATTCCCGGTCTCCAGATAAGATAGATTGAGAAAATACCCCGCGAAAATAAAAGTTGGACGAGGGGCCAACAATACTTCACAACCTATTTACCGATCCGCTCCCCATTTTTCGTATTGTTCAAATCGTAAAAGGTGATCCCATGACCCGCATCTCCACAACTTTTATCCTGATCATTTCAATTGTCTGCATACTTCTTGTGGCCGGGTGCACATCACATTTTGATCAAACCAACCAGACGGGTAATGCAACCCCCGGGGTACAACAATTCCCGTCCAGCTACCAAGTGACCATAGCCCAGCCGGAGGAGAGATCCAGATTCATCCGGATGGATACCGATGTGTATAACCAGGGAGAGGTTGTCGAGTTTTTTATATCCAATGAGGGGCGTGGAACGCTTGAATGCTTAAACGATCCCCCGACGTTTTCGGTAAAATTCCAGACCGGCAGCGGCATCTGGGCAACGCGGATGGGAACAGATACAACGGTTAAAACCAATAAAACGTACCTGGATGCAGGAAAATCAACCCAGGCATACAGGTTCATCACTTCCGGTTGGGAACCCAACCGCTACCGCATTGTATCGGATTGCGGAGTCTCCCGTGAATTTCTTATCCGTCCTGCACCAACCCCGGTGCCAACGCTCTGCCCCCCAAAAGAACCTGAACCCTTATGGGTTCGCATAAATCCTGTCAGTAATCAGTATTCCGGTAAAAATTTTTCCATCAGGGGGACAACAAACCGGGCTGTTGGTGAAGAACTCAAATATCTTGTATTCCCCAGCGGAATGTTGCCAAAAAACATGTACATGGGAAACGAAAAACCCTTGTCAACTCTCGTAACAGAGGGGGAATGTGGTGAAAATACCTGGTCGGTTGATCTCAATATACCAAATCCCCAGGAATACTACATCATGATCTCGGCAGGCACCCTGAATGCTACGGCTATCAAGAGGTTTGTCGTTTTATAAAATCCGTATCCTGCGTATTTACTGCCCGGCCATCTGAACATGCACCTGCTCATGGATAACTCCATGAAGGTGGCCGGCAAAAATGGTGTGAGCAAATAATCCATGAACCTGAAAATATTCACCCTCACCCTTGAACCGGTGAACCCGGTACAGTTTTCCCTCAGTGAATTACGGTCAGATCTCGCCGGGAAACTGGGTGAATATACAACCCTTCGCAAAGAGAGTGCAGCCGGGTTCATTCATCGCTACCCGGTGGTACAGTGCAAGCAGGTAAAGAGTTCAATAATCACTCTCGGTATCAGCCAGGGTGCCGATTTCCTTTACCAGCACTCGGATGGGCTTAAGGAATTTTCGCAGGGAAAGACCGCCTGCACAATCCTTGAGCGTGATACCTCCATCCGGCATGAAGAGTTTGGGATTTCCGGCACAACTCATACCTATGAATTCCTGACACCATGGCTTGCCCTGAACCAGCAGAATGCAAAGAAGTTCTATGACCTTAAAGGCAAGCCTGACCGGGATGCATTCATGCAAAAGATCCTTATCGGCAATCTTGAAACGCTCGCAAAATCGCTGGACTACAAAACGCCCGTGCCGATAACCTGCGAGGCGAAGATAAAATTCCGGATAGACCGGATTGATCGTGAAAATGTCATCGTCTTTCTGGGAAAGTTCCGGACGAATATACGGATCCCGGAATATTTCGGCATAGGCCAGTCCGTTTCGCAGGGATTCGGCACGATAAAAAATATTCCGGACATTCCTGTTCCGGAAGAGGCGGATACACCATGAAAGAGGCACTGCTGGTCATAGATGTCCAGAATGAATATTTTACCGGGCAACTTCCCATTACCTATCCCCCGGGAAGTTTTGAAAAAATTCTGGTGGCAATGGATCACGCCCATGCCACCCACATGCCGGTTCTCGTGATCCAGCATTCAAATCCAGTACCGGAAGCAACTGCATTCAGGAAAGGGACACGTGGCTGGGAACTTCACGATGAGATCAAACAGAGGCATACGAATATCATCATTGAAAAAAACCTGCCCGGCAGTTTTACCGGAACGAACCTTGATGGCTGGTTAAAAGAGCACAACATATCCGTCATAACTATTGCCGGTTATATGACCCAGATGTGCTGCGATACGACTGCCCGGCAGGCATTCCATCGTGGATATACAGTAAATTTTCTGTCCGATGCAACCGGAACCCTGTCGATAAAAAATACTGCCGGCACGATCAGCGATGCAGATCTCCACCGCGCAATTCTCGTCACTCAGCAGCAGCGGTTCTCCCGTGTTCTGACAACTGCTGAATGGATGCAGCGGACATGAGAGGGTCATGCTCGTGCGGATTGACCTGATTGTTTTTTTATTTTTATTCGCAGATTTTTTTGTATTGTAGAAAACCTTTTTTCACGTAATATATTGCCCCCCTCTTGCGCCACCAGTCCCCCGCTGGGGGACGGGCGCAGTGCGATAGCCCGAGTAAGGTTACAGGTAATACGTTGTCATCGCAATAGGGGGTGCCCCAGTGGCGGGGGAAAAGCTCCCGAGAGCGTCAGAGTTTTCTAAATAATTTCTACAGTGCAGATTTTTTTATTCCTTTGTCAAATCCAATTGTTTAAGCAGGGACTGATGTTCCCATTCCGTAACAACGATAGTACTATCGATTTAACAAAGGCAAACCGGCAGCGATTCTATGACCGGACCTGAAACAACAAAGAGATATTTCCTGATACAAAGCCCGATATGCGATAACAACCTCACAATACCTTGGACTCTGAATACATGCTCTGGATTTTCTTAGCGCTTCTTGGCGCCCTGGCGAATGCCGCTTATTTCATTATTGTCAAGAAGTATATCACCGCACTGGATCCAAAGCTCCTGACGGGAATAGGGTTCACTCTTGGGGGAGGCCTGCTCTTTTTAGTGTCGGCGTACCGGGGATTTCCCCCCCTCGGCCCGGACTTTTTTTCAGCAGTGGGAGTTACCTTAATCCTGAACATCATCGGGCTTAACCTGATTTTTAAAGCCCTGTCTTCATCCGACCTCTCGCTCTCAGTCCCGATGCTGTCGTTCACGCCAGCCATCCTGATTGGTACATCCTATATTCTGCTCCATGAAGTGCCATCATTGTTCGGTTTTTTAGGTATCTGCATCATCGTATTCGGTTCATATGTGCTGAACATTTCAGAAGAACATGAACATTTCCTGGACCCGGTCCGGGCGATGATCCGGAACCGGGGCAGCTGGTACATGCTCATTGTAGCATTCCTGTTTGCCATCTCGATCAATTTTGACAAGATCGCACTGCTCAATTCCGACCCGTTCTTTGGCATGGCGCTCACGGTTTTTATGATCGGGATTGCTTTCCTTGCTGAGTCAGTATATTCCCATTACACCGGCAGGAACAAATCTCTGAATCAGGTTATGAATAACCCGGTCCATGTTGCACCTGCTGTCACGTCATTACACCTGCGGCAGTTTACAGGACTGTGCCTTCTCATTGGCCTTTTCGTTGCTGTTGAGGCTGCGTCCATAAATATGGCCTATACTCTCCAGATCGTACCCTATGTTATTGCAATCAAGCGGATGAGTATCATCTTCATGGTCCTTTACGGAACCCTTGTATTCTCCGAAGAGGATATCCTCAAACGCATTCTGGGAGCTGCACTCATGGTTGCGGGTGCAATTATTATCCTCTTGTTTGCGTGATACTTTTCCGGGCATCTAAAAGGGTATCGTTTAAACAAGAAAACAACCGTGAAAAGAAACAGTACTGTCAGCAACCGGCATTATAAGGATCCGAAAAAAAGGAATCTTATTCAGGCACAACTCCAGTTACCGGGACTTGTACATGATCGCATCGGTAATATCTTCAAGAGTTTCCAGCACGCCGAGAACCTCTCCTTTTGCATCACGGATAATGGCTGCAGTGAAATACAACCAGGTTCCTTCACGCCCCATCTTCGGGAAGAAATCTGTAGCTTCATACGCGCCCCTGACCAGCCGGGACTTGTTGAATTTTCCTGCATACCACTTGGGAATATCATCGATCATTCCGTCGATCAGCAGATCGGCAAGGCATGGTCTCTGCGTTTCATAAAACGCCCTCCAGTGCTGATTTGTACCAATGACTTCTTCGGCTTTTATCCCACTGTGTTCTTCAAGCGCCCGGTTCCAGAAGATAATTTTGTGGTTCTGGTCCAGCATGAACTGCGGGATAGGGGATCCCTGAATGACTTCATTGATCAGTATTTCCCGTTCACGGGTCTCAGTTTCAATCCGCTCGCGGATGTCCCGGATAACCGCAATCGCGTTCAGGACACCATGAATAGTTACTGTCGAAAGGGAGATCTCTGCCTGGATAATTTCCCCGGTAATTTTCTGGAACTGTAACTCGCGGGGCTTATGTGCAAATGGGCCAGTAGCGGTTTCGAAAAATAATTTCAGGTCTGATTTATCGTCATTACGGTATTTTTCCGGAGAGAACAAGGAGAAAAAATTCTGCCTGAACACGGATCCTGAACCTGCCCCGAATAATAGCTCTGCAGCAGGATTCCAGTACGTGATGACACCGTTACGGTCAAGAAGTGCAATAGCATCATTTGCAGAAGATGTGATCCCGCGGAACATCTCTTCGTGCTCTTTCAACTCTTTTTTTGCCAGCAGTTTCTCGGTAATATCATTTCCCACAATAATGTAGCCCAGGGGTTTGTTATCATCCCCGGTAAGTTCCCGCGTATTCCACGAGATATACCGTGTCAGTCCCCGTTTTGTGAGAATGTGGGTCTCGATATTTTCCAGATACTTGTTATTACGGATAATATCCCTGATCATTTTTGTTACTTCACGCCGATACGCAGGATCGGGATACAGCCATTTCCATACGTCAGAATGGCCGATGACTTCCTCTTTTGCATAGCCGGTAATTGCTTCTGCCGCTTTGTTCCAGATAATCACATTGTTATTGGCATCAAGAAACGTCATCCAGAGTTTTGCGTTGATAATGATGCTTTTCTGGAACTCTGCATATCTCCTTAAATCACTCTTTACCTTAGCGATCTCGGTAATGTCAGTTCCCAGAACAATGAACCCGATACTTTTCTTATCTTCTCCAACAAGTTCGCGGGTGTTCCAGGAAATTTTTTTCATCTCCTGGTTTTTGGTGACAATTGTGGTCTCAAAATTTTCAAGGGATTTTTTAGTCTGGATATTTTCTATAATTTTTTGTGTGACCTTCCTGCGATAAGAAGCATCGGGATAGATCCATCGCCAGATGGTATTGTGGCCAAGCACTTCATCAGCCGAATATCCGGTGATCTCCTGCGCAGCACGGTTCCATATCACCACATTTCTGTTGGTATCCAGAAACGTCATCCAGAGTTTTGCGTTGATGATGATACTCTCCAGAAACTGGCTCAGGGCGTGAGAGTCCAGGGTAGATGCCCATTCCTGCTGAATACCATTCATGTTTTTTTCCGGTTCCGGTTGTTTTTCCATTAAAACCCCTCGAAAGAAGCGATCTCTTTGCCTGAAAAACACAGATTTTCCGGCAGGTTACTTTTTTTTAGTATATTGACAATTGTCTGTATTCACTTTTTTCTGGTAATCAATCTTTGGTTGCCGTGCAGATAAAAAAGGAAAGAATGTTTCTGGTTCATCTGGTTAAAAAAATAGCGGGACATCCCTGAATTCCATCACATCAAATACACCACGGTCAGTGATCCGCAAAGAAGGGATTACCGTTAACGAAAGGAACGAGAGGTACATGAAGGGATCATCAATCCCCCCCATCTTCCGGGTGACAGAATGGAGTTCATTCAAACGGGACGCAACTTCGTCATATGGCAGGGTCGACATCAGCCCGCCACAGTCAAGCGGGAGAGCGGCCTCCTGTTCTTTGAATAGTGCAGCCATGCCGCCTTTCATCCGTATCACCGCGTCAATTGCCCGCAGGATCTCCTGGTCACTGGTACCGACAGCGATCAGGTTATGCGCATCATGGGCCACACTGGATGCGATTGCCCCGGTCCTGAACTTAAAACCCTGAACAAGGCCCACCCCACAAGCGCCGGTGCCGTACCGGTTACAAACCACAACTTTCAGGATGTCATCACAGGATTGAAGAGGTTCATTGATGGGAATATTCAGAGCATCCGTCACGATCTGGTGCGGCACAATCCCGATAACCCGTGCAGTACCTTTACAGGGGATCTGGATTGCGTCCATAGAGGGGACCGTGCACCGGAAAGGGGCTTTTTGGTTTTGTCGTTCATCTGGTATGCAGTCCACAAGCTCCTTTCCGCCAACAAATACCTGGCGTAGGGTAAACGTGCGGGGGTCATCAATAATACAGAAGTCTGCACGGCGTCCGGGAGCAAGTGCCCCGCGATCGGTAAGCCCGAACCGTTCAGCAGCAGAAAGAGTGGCCATACGGATAGCCAGTTCCGGGAGCACTCCGCATGCAATGGCCTTCCTTATGCAGCGATCGATATGCCCGTCTGTCATCAGCAGGTCAACGTGGCAGTCGTCAGTAGCAAAACAACAGCGGGAAACCGTAATGGGTGAGATCAGGGGCGCAAGTTCGCTGATATTTCGTTCTGTCGAACCTTCCCGGATATACAGGTACATGCCTTTTTTTAATTTTTCTTCAGCTTCTGTCAGGGTGGTGCATTCGTGATCGCTCTGGAGTCCAGCCAGGATATAGGCATTCAGATCCATTCCTGAAAGCAGGGGAGCGTGCCCGTCACGGATGGCAAATAGCTCCAGTTTCTTTCCGATAGCGGGATCTGCACCAAGCACCCCGGGAAAGTTCATCATCTCTCCAAGGCCTAAGACCCCCTCACGGCCTTTGAACCGGGCAAGATCCGGGGTATCCAGAATTGCCCCCCCGACATCCACCGGTGTTGCCGGGACACATGATGGCAGCATATACCGGATATCAACGGGTAGTCCTGCCCGCTGGGACAACATCCAGTCAATACCGGAAACCCCGGCTACATTGGCGATCTCATGGGGATCTGCAATTACCGTTGCCGTCCCGTGCTGTGCCACCAGCCGAGCGTACTCGCCGGGGGTGAGCAGCGAGCTTTCGATATGGACATGGGCATCGATCAGTCCGGGAACGATATGCATGCCCGTGAGATCATACTCTTTTTTCCCGGAATAATCACCGATACCAAGGATTATTCCATCTTTTACAGCAAGGGTTCCTTCATCCCATGCACAGGTAAAAGGGTTGAAAATTTTCGCGTTTGTGAACACGGCATCCGCCGGCGCTTTGCCCCGGGCTGCATTGAGATTGGCCAAAGAAAAATCAGTCATATAATTTACACCATGATATCCGGGATTGCTACAATTTTTTTAGTCATGTTTCTGGATACGATGACATCCACTGATTGTATCGGGCATGAGGCAGAATACAAGGAGATGGGATCTGTTCAGCCCGGTCATGATCCAATGGTAAAACTGCTAGCTTAAAAACGATATGGTTATCCGGATGATATGCCCCTGCGGGAAAAAAGTATTCCGGAATTTTTTCTCCGTCATAAAAAAAGGTTTTTATACTGATACCATGAGGCTCGAAATTATATGACGAGCCTATACTTACACCACATTCAGGCAACCGCTGATACTCAGCTGATATCTTTGAGCAGGTACTTGATATCAACCCAGATGATGAGTTCATTCTTCTCGTGGTCTTTATCCCTGACCTTCTTTTTGATAATTCCGAGAATTCCCGCATCTTTATTATTATCTGCTGCCGAGGTCTTGTCGATATCACTCATATAAAACGTGGAAACCGATAGTACGTCGTCAACCATGATCCCTGTCTTGGCTTTGGTGATCTTCTCATCGAGCACAATGATTCTGCTATTCTCTACAAGGGTCTCTGCGCGTGCCGCGATATGCAGGCGGTCTTTTAAGTCCACTATAGTAGTGATCTCGCCACGGAGATCGATGATGCCTTTCATATAGGAGGCAGTGTTCGGGAGCTTGGTAACGGTCGTGTACTCCACTACTTCCTTGACGTCAAAGAGATCAATAGCGAATCGCTCGTTTCCGAGCAGGAACTCTACGATCTGCAGCATCCCACTCTCATGCTTCCCCTCCTTTATCTCCTTAATGGACGGATTTTTATCCAAAGAATCTATGCCCGGGGCAACGGGGAAAGAAGAGATTTTCTCTCCTTCTGCAGGCTTTGTAGATTTTGCCATACCAGTACCCCCGAATCAGCACTTGAACCGGGATATTTCTTTTGACAGGTTGTCAACAACGGAATTGACATTGGCGACAACGCGTGTAATCTGGTCAATTGCTGCACTGGATTCCTCGGATGCAGCGGCAGAGTCCATGGCCTCTTTGGAACTGCTGTTGATCAATGTCATGACCTCGCTGACACTTGCAGCCACTTCTTCAATGGATGCTGCCTGCTCTTCTGCAGCGGCAGCTACCTCGCTCACATGCTGGCTGATCTTATCGATAGATCCAGCGATCTTGCTGAAACTTGCGATGGTTTCATGAAGGGCACGGCTTCCCTGGCTGACTCCCGAGTTTGCTGATGCTACCGCTTCAACGGCATGGTTTGTCTGGGTCTGAAGTTTCTCAATCATCCCGGCAATACGTTCTGCGGATGAACGCGATTCAACGGCAAGCGATTTGACCTCAGTTGCCACGACAGCAAATCCGCGTCCTGCATCCCCGGCCCGGGCTGCCTCAATAGCTGCATTGAGAGCTAACAGGTTGGTCTGGTTGGCAAGATCCGTTATCAGGTCGACGATCTCACTGATCTGATCCATCTGCCCTTTAATCTCCGTTATGATCTGGTTCACATCATTTGAGGATTTAGTGATACCCTGCATCCCCCCCTCAGTTTTCTGTGCAAGATCCATTCCCTCACGGCTGTAGTTGGTTGATTCTGAGGCAAGTTGTGCAACGGACTCAGATTTTGTAGCAACTTCCTGAATCGCACGGGAGAGATCATCCATTGCCTGCTGCACCTGCCCGATTCCCTGTGAGGATTTTTCCAGGTTTACACTGACTGCCGATGCATTCTGCGCAATCTGGTTTGCCCCGGCTGAGACTTCCTCGATACTGGCATTTGCTTCCTGGGTATTTGCGGCGAGATTTGTTACCTGATGGGTTACTCCTAGCATTGCTTTTGAAACATCGGTTCCGATGCTGTTTAAGGACATTTTGAAATTCTTAAAATCCCCTCTCACCTTGATTGAATCCTCAAACCGGGCAGTGAAGTTACCGGCAGCGTACTCTTCCGAAACCCGCATCCCTTCCGTAAGGGGGATTGCAACGTTTTCAAACGTCTTGTTGATGCCGGCAATAATTTCCCAGTACCCACCTTTGAATTTGTCTGCATCCCCGCGGACGGAGAGTTTTCCTTCAACGGCGGCAATTGACAGTTTGTTCGATTCGGCAATGAGCCCTTTCAATGTGTCGATGGTCTTTTTAAGGGCGGGAACAATCTCATCCTTGTCATCCCGGACTTTGAGATCCCGGGAAAGATCACCATCAGCGATCATTTTCATGGTGCCGACAACATATTTCTGGAGATCATCAGAGAATTTGTCCATCTCCTGAGACATTACGCCAATCTCATCCTTGCGGTTGAGACGGATCCGCTCTCCCAGGTGACCTTTGTGGATCTCGCTGATGTTTTTTGTCACCAGGTGTAACGGACCTGCAATGCTCTGGGAAAGTGCGATTCCCATTCCAATAGAGCTGATAACACCGATTATGCATAACAGCACAATTACCGCGGCATTTGAACCGGCAGCACCTGCATTGTTCATGCTGCTGTATCCGATAAGCGCAACAATAGCAAAGATCACAGCGGTAATGAGGAAGGATCCGGTGATCTTTTTTCCGAGAGGAAGGTTGTCAATAAATTCCATGGTATCTTGCCTGATAGGGTAAATTTTTTAGTTATTCCTGAATTTTTGGACTTACTTTTGTGTTCGTAAGATGTGAAATGAACATTTTTTTTATCCGGGGGATCAGGGATGTGCTCCCATCACTTCCGCCGGTTTGATGACCTAGACACTTTTATCAATATGGCGGAGTGTTTCCCGGATATCGATCCAGATGACCAGTTCATGCACGGTGTTCTCCTTGTCTTTTGCACGCTTTTTAATGATGCCGAGAATCGCGGCATCGTCACCTGCCCCGGCAGTGGATGCAGCGTCAACATCACCTTTTTCAAATGTCGATACGGCCAGTACATCATCAACAAGGATGCCCGTCTTTGCACCGGTCAGTTTTTCATCGAGAACAATAATCCGGCCCGACTCATCGGATCTGTCATTTACACGGAGGATATGGAGTCGCTCCTTGAGATCGAGGATTGTGGTTATCTCGCCCCGCAGATCGATGATGCCTTTCATGTAGGGAAGCGTATTGGGAAGTTTTGTTATAGTGGTATACTCTACTACTTCCCGCACATCGAAGAGATCGATTGCAAAGTGTTCCTTTCCTAAAAGGAATTCCAGGACCTGAAATGAATCCTGCTGCCGGGCAGAACCAGTTCTCCCATTGGATAAAGGGGGTGTAACCGTCCCCGCATTTCCATGAGCTTTTACCGTTCCCGAACTTTCAGCGGTCATTTTCCCTTCTCCTTACTTGAAACTGTTGATCTCTTTTTTGACAGTCTCAACAACCATTGAAACATGGCCGATGACTTTACTGATCTGCTCGATTGAAGCCGATGATTCTTCACTTGCTGCTGCGGCATCAGTGGATTCCTTTGCCGTGTTCTGCATCAGGCTGTTGACTTCATTGACGCTGGCAGTGATCTCTTCAACCGAGGCTGCCTGCTCTTCGGTGGCGGATGCCACATCCCCCACATTGCGGGTGATCTGGCCAATGGAGTCTGCAATCTTTGAGAAACTTGCAACGGTGTTCTGCAGTGCGAGACTGCCTTCTTTAACCCCTGCATTGGCAGCGGAGACCGCATCAACTGCATGCAGGGTCTGGTTCTGCAGGTTCTCGATCATTCCTGAGATGCGTTCAGCAGATGCACGGGATTCGACAGCAAGGGACTTGACTTCAGTTGCCACAACCGCAAACCCGCGTCCTGCATCCCCGGCCCGGGCAGCCTCAATTGCTGCATTCAGTGCAAGGAGATTTGTCTGGTTGGCAAGGTCCGTGATAAGGTTGACGATCTCGCTGATCTTATCCATCTGGCCTTTGATCTCGAGGATGATGACATTCACATCGTTTGAGGATTTGGTAATGCCCTGCATACCCTGCTCGGTCTTTCGGGCGAGCGCCATTCCTTCCTTACTGTAATCATCGGTGTCATGGACAATCTTAGCGGTAGATTCAGCACGGGATGCAACATCCTGGATAGTACGCGACAGGTCTTCCATTGCTTTTTGCACCTGGATGATACCCTCCATGGATTTTTCAACATTCACGCTGACTGCAGTTGCATTCTTTGCTACCTGTCCCGCACCGGCAGATACTTCTTCAACATTAGCGTTTGCCTCTTCAGTACCCTGCGAGATCTTGGTCATTTCGTTGTTGATCATTGCAAGTGCATCATCGATCCTCTTCTGTGCCTGGCGTGCAGCATTACGGACATCGGTCAGGTCGGTGAAGAATTCCATCGAACCGATGACCGTTCCTTTCGAATCGGTGATGGGAACTCCGGAATACATAATGTCAAACTTGCGTCCTTTCGGGTTTGCCTGCGTTTCAGAGGTGACCATCTTTCCTGACTGCATACACTGTCCGGATGCACATTTCTGCGAACGGCAGTCTGGCGTCTTGAAGTGTTCATAGCATTTCTGTCCCAGCATGCTCTGTGGGGTTACGCCCGCCATACTGGCCGAAGCCTTGTTGGCGTAGAGAATGGAAAATTCCTTATTTACGATGAATGCCGGGACGGGAATTGCGTCAAGGTGACCAACTACGGAGTTTATCGTGTTGTTAAGCCCGTTGATCATGGTCGCGTATTCGCCTTTGAACCTGCTGCTGTCTCCTCTCGCAGTAAGTCGTCCTTCAACGGTAGCATTACTTATCGTGGTAATTTCATCGCTGAACTGCTGGATGTTATTGACCACCCCGCTGAAAGCTTCTGATACTTCGCCGATCTCATCGCCGCCACTGACCATCCGTGCGTTTGAGTCAATCTCCATTGCAGCACCCGAGAGATCCCCATTCATTACTTTCCTGCCAAGACCGACAAGGTCTCCCATTCTCCGGGCGATTGACCGGCCAAAACTCGTGGCAATTGCAGCTCCGGCACCGATGCTGATGATAAGGATAATGATAATCGCATTTCTCAGGCCATCTACCGGGCCGCTGAAGTCTGACGGATCAACGTGCGAGGCAATAATCCAGCCGGTTGGTGCATAATAGGTGTAATACGTCACTACATTTTTGCCATTGTCGTTATAGGCAAGGCGTTTATTGCTGCTGGTTATTGCATCCTTATTTGCAATCATTGTCTTTGCAAACTCTGTGTCGGCAACGCTGGAACCCTGTTCGGTCGGGTGGATGATCAGGGTGCCCTTGTTGTCCATAACGTAGAGATAACCGGTCTTGCCGATTTTCGTTTCCAGGATCTGTTCTTTTAACGGGCCGTAAACGACATCTTCAGGTACTCCGACAAAAAGGATACCGATGATCTCCCCTTTTACATTTTTAATCGGCTCGTACGCTGCTGCATACTTTTTTCCGACAACATCTGCAGTTCCGTAGAAGGTCTGTCCTTTGTTGATGACTGCATCGTAAACAGCATCAGAAATCGGCGTGCCTATGGCTCGTTTCCCGTCAGCACCGATGACATTTGTTGAGACACGGATCGCTTTGTCCCCGATCTTCTGGAAGACCGTGGCCTTGCTGCCCATATCCTTTTCAATGGAATCTACAATCTGGAAATTATCATTAACGATCTGGTCACCATAAGCAATCTTGCCGCCAACAATGGCAGGAGTTCCCGAAGCAGTGAACCGGCTTCTTAAAAGATTAAGATCCCCGTTCAGCTTGTTCTTTGAAAGATCATAGGAATTGGATGTCATTCCCCGAATATCGGTGATCTGCGTATTCAGGGTCATGTCGAGCTGGTCGTTGATCGCGTTGCTTGCAGTTATATAGGCGACCGTCCCAAGCAGAAGGGTGGGGACAATAACGAGGACCAGGCAGATGATCAGGATTTTTGTGCCGATCTTCATGCGGTTGAATTTTTCAGTCATTTCTTGAATCATTGTGAACATCTCCTAAAGTGTGTCCAGGGAATTTTCCTTGCGGGTGAATGTGAACAATCCTCGTCAAATGATTGGACAGGTTTTTTAAAAAAACACATTATTCTTCACCAATATCCCTGAGCAGATGCCGGATATCGATCCAGATAATCAGTTCGTGGCGTTCGTGCTCCTTTTCCCTGATCTTCTTTTTGATGATTCCAAGGATAGCGGCATCTTCGCGCCCACCGGAGGCTGAGGTAGAGTCAATATCGGTCCGTTCGAACGTGGACACAGCGAGGACATCGTCTACGAGGATACCGGTCTTGGCTTTGGTGATTTTCTCATCGAGAACAATGATCCTGCTGTTCTCAATGGGAAGATCTGACTTCTCAAGAATGTTGAGGCGTTCCTTGAGATCGATAATTGTGGTGATTTCACCACGGAGGTCAATGATCCCTTTCATGAAGGAAGGGGTGTTGGGGAGCTTGGTGATGGAGGTGTACTCCACCACTTCCCGCACATCGAAGAGATCAACTGCGTAGTGCTCTTTTCCAAGCAGGAACTCCACTACCTGGAGTTTCCCCTTCCGGGGTCCATCGGTTTTTAGTTCCGCCGGTTCCCCTGCTGGTAATTCGGCTGATACGGGAGGCGAGTGTTTCTCCTCTTTTTCACCTGCGGTTTTTGCCATTAAGAAAACCCCCGTAATCAGACCCTGAACCGCGAGACTTCTTTTGTCACTTTGTCGACAATGGTGTTGACATTAGCCACCACTTTAGTGATCTGGTCAATAGCAGCGCTGGACTCTTCGCTTGCCGCAGCCGCGTCAGTTGCCTCTCTCGTAGTGTTCTGCATGAGCCCGCCCACTTCATTGACACTGGCCGTCACTTCCTCAACCGATGCCGCCTGCTCTTCAGCTGCCGCAGCCACGTCGCTGACATTCTGGCTGATCTTGTCGATCGACGAGACGATCTTACTGAAGCTGGAAAGTGTTTCGTGCAGGGCTTCACTGCCTTCCCGGACCCCGTTATTTGCGGAGGTGACCGCATCGACTGCATTTAACGTCTGTTTCTGGAGATTATCGATCATCTCAGCGATGCGTTCTGCGGATGCCCGGGATTCAACTGCAAGGGATTTGACTTCCGTTGCCACTACCGCAAACCCCCGTCCTGCATCACCGGCACGGGCTGCTTCGATCGCGGCGTTGAGGGCAAGCAGGTTCGTCTGGTTCGCAAGATCAGTGATGAGGTTGACAATCTCGCTGATCTTATCCATCTGGCCTTTGATCTCACCGATGATCTGGTTCACGTCATTGGACGATTTGGTAATGCCCTGCATACCCTGTTCGGTCTTCTGGGCCAGTTCCATGCCTTCCTTGCTAAAGTTTGTCGTGTCCTGCACGATCTTTGCTACTGCTTCAGATTTGGTTGCCACATCCTGGATAGTGCGGGAGAGATCTTCCATGGCCTTCTGCACCTGCTCGATTCCCTGCGTGGCCTTCTCAGCATTGACGCTGACCCCGCTTGCATTCTTTGCAACCTGTGCTGATCCGGCAGAGACTTCCTCGACACTGGCGTTGGCCTCTTCAGCGCTTGCAGCAAGGTCTCCAACCGAATGGTTGATGACCGAGAGTGATTTCGAGACCTCGATACCGATGTTATCGAGAGAGTTCTTGAATTTAATGAAATCCCCTTTTACCTTGATTTTCTCGTCAATCCGTGCGGTGAAGTTACCTTTTGCATATTCATCAGAAACCCTCATCGCCTCATTCAGCGGGACAACTACCGAGTCAAGGGTCTTGTTGATACCGGCAATGATCTCCCAGTAACCTCCCTTGAATTTCGTGGCATCCCCACGGACGGAGAGTTTTCCCTCTACAGCAGCTATCGAGAGCTTGTTGGCTTCGGTCACCATATCGCGGATTGCATGGGTTGTGGTATTGAGTGCAGTAATCGTCTCATCACTAACATCTGCTGCTTTCAGGTCTGTTGACAGATCACCTTCGGCAATTTTCTTTAACGTGCCGATGATCCATTTCTGCATGCAGTCATCATAGGAGTTCAGGGTTCTTGCCATCTCCCCAATCTCATCCTTGCGCTCGATATGGAGTCTTGAATTGAGGTGTCCCTTCTTGAGTTCCTTGAGATTGTTTACTACCTCAACAAGGGGGACGGTAATACTCCTTGCAATGTACAGTGCAATACCCAGTCCGGCAATGACGGCAACAATCGTTGCAATGATCATCATCAGGGACGCTGATGCGGCGGCAGCGGCGGTGGCCTTGTTTAAGTTCTCGGCAGTCGTAAACGAGCTGGTAACCAGTGTCTTGACAGCCGCGAGACAGTCACTACGGGCGGTAACGGCCGGGCTCCCTGCAGCGAGACCCGCATCCACCGCTTTTGTGTCACCGGCATCGGTATCGGTCTCGAGTTTCTTGTAGGTTACCTGCATCCTGCCCCATGCCTCGTCAAACTTGTCCAGAGTGGCCTTGTCCTCAGCAGAGAGCGGTCGTGTGCGGAACTCCTTCATGTTATCATTGATAATTCCAACCTGTGCGGCCAGTGAAGTACTTGTTGCCGGGCGATCAGCGGGAACCGCAATGTACCGGTAGATATCTCCCCGCATCTTTTCCAGTGCGGCATTGGTCAGTGCAAGGTTCTCTGCACCTTGCATTTTTTCATATAATGCATTCTGGCGGGCTGCTGAATCCTGCAGATTCACATACCCGATGGCAGCAACCGCAACAAGAATGAGCAGGACAACACTGAATCCGCCCATCAGCTTCTTACTCATTGGAATATCATCGATGAAACTCATACTCACTCACCCATCTCTGATTTTTCATTTTAGGTTTGGTGCTCCTGCTTACCCCGGTTATCGGGGGTCACCATCACGTGCTCCCTGTGTCTGTGGAGAGCACCCCTATTAATCATCATCACTTGTGCTCATCATAGAGTCAAGGGTAACATAGACGTTCGTCACCGATTGTATATAAATGTTGGGCTTTTGCTCATCAAAAGCAATGTTTAATACTGTTGAGCAATAATGATGAATACTTACGGGTTGGCAGAACTGCTATGAATACACTAATTCAATTATTCAGGATGTAGATACTGTGGTGCGTGAGGAGGAAATTAACCGGATTACTCAATTGCTTGCGGAAAATCCAGCAGGACTGACTATTGAACAGGTATCCCGCCAGCTTTCCATAAACCGGACCACTGCAGCAAAGTACCTTAACTTTCTGATAGCTTCCGGGAAAATTGAGAAACGCAATCTCGGGCCTGCAAAAATCTTTACCTTGTCGCCCCGGATCCCGCTCTCCCATTTCCTGAATCTCTGGCAGGACGGCATCATTATTCTGGATAATAACCTCCTGATCCAGCAGGTCAACGATCCCGTATTGGCCCTGCTCTCCCTGAAACGTGATGATCTTGTTGGGATGCAGATCGATAAATCCCCGCTCGCAGTGATGCTTACCGAATCAGGAATGAATCACCTGCAGAAAGCGCGTGAAGGGCATGAACAGGTACATGTCGTTCAGTTCATGATACAGGACCAGGCACAACATTTCCGTATGAAAATGATTCCCCTTGTTTTGGACCACGGGGAACAGGGACTCGGTATCATATTCGAACAGGTACCCCATGTACCGGAATCATTCCAGGAATCCAGTCGTAAGGAAGATACCGTTACCGGCAAGATTCCAGAAAACGTAGAATTTGAACGCAGGATCTCCGAACACCGGAAGATCGAAAGAGCACTCATCGAATCAGAAGCAAAATACCGGGCACTTGTTGAGAATATCACTGAGGTCATATTCACGCTTAATGATCAGGATATAATCACTTACATCAGCCCGGCAATAAAGAACCTGTCTGGAAACGACCACTCCGCGTTTCTTGGGCATCCAATGCAGGAATTTGTTTATAATGATGATATTGTACCGTTCGAAAAAGGTCTTGAACGGAACCGCCATGGAATCTTTGAACCATTTGAATTCCGGTTCCGGACAAAAAACCTGTCAAACCGCTGGGTCCAGGTATCGGGAAAGACCCTGCCGGGAAAAGAGACGGGTACCGGATTCCACGGGGTCATTGCTGATATTCATGAACGCAAACGCATGGAAGATGCGCTTCGCCATGCAAACAAGCAGATCATCCTCCTTACCAGCATAACACGGCATGATATTCTCAATGGCATCACAAAGATGCGGTTATCTCTCGATCTGGCAAAAAATGAGACACGGGATGAAAAACTTCTCCACTTCTTTGAGCAGCAGGAAGTAATTATCGCCTCCATACAACACCAGATAAATTTTACCCGGGACTACCAGAATATTGGTATACGCCCGCCCCAGTGGAAGGATATCGCGGAACGGTTCCATGCTGCAGTAGCATCGGTCCCTCTCGGAAAAATTTCAGTTTCCGTAGATATTAAAAAAATTGAGATCTTTGCCGATAATTTAATTGAACGCGTATTTGCAAACCTGATTGAAAATACTCTTGAACATGGCGTCAAAACAACGATAATCAGGTTCTTTTCAAAACAACAGGGCAGGGATCTGATCCTGGTCTATGAAGACGACGGTATCGGCATACCCGCTGATGAAAAGGAGTTGGTCTTTGAGCATACCCGAAGGGGGCGCATCAGCTATGGATTGTTTTTCTCCCGGGAAGTGCTCGCGATAACCAATCTTACGATTAAAGAAACCGGGGAAGCCGGCAGGGGAGCACGGTTTGAAATCCTCGTGCCGGAAGGATTGTACCGATGATGGAAGGATGGTGAGCAGATGTGTAAAAGGAATGGAGTACTTATTAATTCAGACAGACAGGAGAATACCACAGGTGTTCAGGAGAGCATATAATGGCAGATGCTGGAGAAATTTTGGAATTTACGTTGGGTAAAGAGCACTATGCGCTTGATATTACACCCGTCCGTGAGATTGTCGAGATGACACCAATCACCGTTATTCCCCGTGCACCCGAACACATTACCGGGGTTATCAACCTGCGCGGAGAGATCGTTAATATTCTGAATCTTAACTCATTCCTCAAGTTACCCAACCGGCCGATAACAAAATCACAGAAGATCATTGTATTCATGGCAGATGCAGCAAATGGCAACAATGTTGGTGTGATTGTCGATAATGTGAGCAGTGTAACCGAAATCTCTGAAGCCCAGGTTGATTGCATGACTGACGGAATCGCAGGCAATGAATCAAAATATATCAAGGGTATCATCACTACCGGCACAGAGAATGAAGAGAAAGAGGAGCGGGGATTAATAATCTGGCTTGACATACAGAAGATGTTTAAGGATATAGAAAATACGTAATAGCATCGGGGAAATACATTTATGGAAGAGTCTGCGACTGAATTCAACCTTTTAAAACGTCATGTCGAGCAGCTGTTAAAAATCCAGTGTTCAAATTACAAAGAGGATTATATCAAAAGACGTTTTTTATCCCGCATGCGTTCAACGAATTCTACAACATATGCGGATTATCTCCGGTATCTCAAAGCACATTCTGCGGAAAACGAACCTTTACGAAATGCACTCACCATCAACGTGACCGAATTTTTCCGTGACAAGGAGGTTTTTGATGAGATTAAAAATACGGTTCTTCCGGCACTCTTCCAGCAGAGGAAACGTATTTCTATCTGGTGTGCCGGTAGTTCAACGGGGGAAGAACCGTATTCTCTGGCAATTATTCTTCATGACATACTTGCCAGTCATAAGGACTGGTCCGGTCATATTATTGCAACCGATATTGATGAAGTGGTGCTGGGAAAGGCAAAGGCAGGAATTTTTGAAGAAAAAGCTATCTCAAAACTGAGCACCGCACAGATCCAGCGCCATTTTACCAAAAGGCCGGATGGCACGTACGAAGCCAAACAGCACTTAAAAGACCTGATACGGTTCCGGCCACATGATCTCATGAGCGGAGTTCCCCCGGCACGATATGTTGATCTTATTACCTGCCGCAATGTCACGATCTACTTTACAGAAAAACAGAAAGATGATCTTGCGCGTACTTTCCATTCAGCGCTCATCGCCGATGGCTATTATGTCATGGGTAAAACTGAATATCTTGGGCGTCAGGTCGAGGATCTTTTTGCACCAAAGAACACAGCCCAGAAAATTTTTATTAAAAAGGAAAAACTTACAGTCCCAAAAACGGGTTAATGTTTTTGCCGATCATCAATTTCCAGTTCATCACCACGGGCAAAATCTTTTGTCAGATCGTGTTGCATCTGTTTTCGGGATGCGTGCAGCTTAATCTGGGTAAACACCACATAGAAATTGACTCCGATGATGAGAATGACGAGCATGAGGCTCACCCAGAGCATTATTCCCTGTGCAGACAGAAACGCAGCCCAGAGGAGAACGACAAACGAGATGAGATAGAAAACTACCCACGTCTGAAGTCCTGGAAGCTCCATATACATCACTTACTCACCGAAGGCATAAAAAATATCTGTGGATTTCCTGTTAGTGGACTCACAATTGCTCAAATTATCGCGTAAACCGTTCCGGGTATCCGGAACGGTGTTTTTTTCAGGCAAACATCGCCATAATTTTTATAGTGCATCACCCAGTACTTTGTGTGGAAAAAGGCGATATTCTTACTCTTGCCGGGGGCCTTCTCATCGTGCTGGTAATAGCGGTAGTCGCAAACCCCCAGTACCTGGCTTCCATCAAGAGTGCGGGTGACAAAACCACCCCTTCCCCCACTCTGATCCCGATTCCAACGGTCACCTACCAGACAACGGTATCCCCGACCCATCTCCAACTGACACCCACACCAATACCTGCTGATGCACCTCCGTATCAGATCTTCTATTCCGACAAACCCTTTCTCTATCCGGTTTTTAAACTTCCCGAAAACATGGAAACATTCGGGGGATCGGATATTATCTCGCGAAGCCAGGAGATGGTTCCATTTGCATTTGTGGACGAAAAACGGGGCGGCCTGACGCAGACATTCTCTGTTCCTTATCCCGTGTGGATACTCAATACCACCGTTATAGCAAATACAACTCCGCAGTATGGCAGGTTCCGTATGGCGCTTTGTTATGCTGCAAATGGTACTCTCATTGAAGGAGAGGAAATTCTAAACCGGGGTACTTCATACCGCTTAATCCAGACATCCAATACTGATCTTTACATGATAATCAGTACTGCGTATATTGACCGCTATTATATCAGTCTTGAAGCTCCCCGGAGATACTATGACATCTACCGGCCCCGATGATACCTCATGATATCAATTCCACAGAACAGGAAAAATTTTTCTTTTCCTAATAATAAAAAAAGGAGAAAAATTAAATCCGAATGAAATAAGGGGGATAATTTCCGATACGCTTAGTAATGAGTATGCCTTACCGGGTTGAAGGACCTCTGGTTTTCAGATTCATTTTTCACCATCAGATATAGGTCGCTGCCGGGATCCGATAATCATGCTCAAAAGAAAGAATAACCTGATTAATTACTGAATTATCAAACGCAATTTAGCCATACTTTTATTACCTAGCCATAACGATTGAGTTACATTCAGCATTTGCCATTTGAAAAAACCTTAGGCAAGGCATTGAAATTCTTCATGGACTCGCCCCTGAAGTATTGACACTCAGCCGACAGTTGATGAGATAGAAATCGTTGCTGTTTCCTTAACGGGAAATGGCTGGATAATCTTCATGTTCCCAAAGGATGCTCTATGACATATACTATTGCCCTGATATCAACGGATGAGAACGAGCGTTTGACGGAGCTCTATCTTCCCAAGGTTCTCTACGAGATCAAATCAGAAATATACGGATGCTGTATTAAACTGCTTTCTGATGATCATACCTTAAAAGAGACCTGGCAGGAGAATTTTTACCCCATGTCACAGAATGTCCGGTCACATGGCAGGCTTTTTGTATTCAAAGACTCCTCGTGTAAACCAAATACTGTTTTTTTCGATCCACATTCGAGGTCTGCGTACCTATTCAATTTTAATTATTACGGCTGGATAAAATCAATTGCCCTCAGTCTTGCCGGTGATATCCTGGAAGACGAACATAATATTTATTCTGTGCATGGTGCATGCATGGACATTGATGGAAAAGGCCTCTGCCTTATCGGAAATTCCGGGGCGGGCAAAACAACCCAGACCTATGGACTATTAAAAGATCCGCATACCCGCATAGTATCGGATGACTGGTTCTTTTCAAGGGTATATGGGTCAGATATCCTTGCCTATGGATCGGAAAAAAATTTTTACATCCGAAAGGATCTCGCGACAGTCTGGAAGGAGTATGATGGACTTGTTCCTGAGGGTGATTTTGATGAAGAGGGCAGGGCTGTTGCAGATCTCCGGTGGGTAATTGGCAAGGGCAGAATTCTTCCTATGACCACGTTGAAGATGATGATACTTCTTAAACGGGATCCAACGGATAAAAACGAGGCACGGTCTCTGCTCCCGGAAGAAGCTCTCGCTCTCTTTGAGGAAAATAACTATTTCAACCCTCATCTTCTCGTCAATAACCCGTATAAAAAGCATATACGGGAACGATATATTACAAATCTCCTTGAAAGAACCACAGTTTATCTTGTTAATACTATCAATTCTGCCCCGGTAACACAAAGACTGATACGATCCCTGGCAAACGTTCCCCAGAGCCCCTGATTCGATAGTTTCCTTCATTCGTTATTCCGTAAGTAAGTTGGCAGAATAACATGGAAGGTATGAACAGGATAGGGTTATGCAAAATACGGGCATTATTATTTAACCTTTCGTTTCATAATGGACCCATACTGGCAACTCAAGTGCGATCCTGAGTTGGGGTAGCGCTGACGCGGCCAAATGCAGGGGGGAATCATGAGCAAGAAATGGGTTTATGCCTTCAATGATGGCGATGGAAAAAATAAAAAACTACTGGGTGGCAAGGGGGCCAACCTGTGTGAGATGACACAGATCGGGCTTAGGGTACCACCAGGCTTTGTCATCACAACAGAAGCCTGTCTCGCTGTTGTGAATGATCCGAAAAAAGAACTCCCGCAAGGGATGATGGACCAGGTGCATACCCATCTTGCGGAAGTAGAACGCAAAAGCAAACGTGTTTTTGGCGGACGTAATAATCCGCTCCTTATCTCAGTCCGTTCGGGTTCTGCCATGTCCATGCCTGGCATGATGGACACTATCCTTAACCTCGGCCTTAATGCAGAGACACTCCAGGGCCTTATCGCACAAACCGGAAATGAACGATTCTGTTATGATGCCTACCGCCGTTTTATCCAGCTCTTCGGTAAGGTTGCTCTCGGGGTTCCTGAAGCGGAATTCGATGCCGAGTTCGAGGCGATCAAACAGAAGGCAGGCGCAAAACATGATGTAGATCTTTCATCCCATGACCTCGCCGAAATTTCCGAACGTTTCCTCAAAGTAGTCCATCGCAAGACCGGCAAACCTTTCCCGGCTGATCCCCGCATACAACTGGAGATTGCAATCAGGGCGGTATTCGAATCGTGGAGTGGCAAACGGGCAGTGGATTACCGGCGGGAATTCAAGATCACTCCGGATATGGCCAATGGCACTGCAGTCAATGTCATGCAGATGGTATTTGGCAATATGGGGAATGATTCAGCTACCGGGGTTGGATTTACCCGCGATCCTGGTACCGGCGAAAATGTTATTTTCGGGGAATACCTGGTAAATGCCCAGGGTGAAGATGTGGTTGCCGGTATCCGTACTCCCAAGCCGGTATCCGCAATGGCTGATGAGATGCCGGGGTTGTACCAAGAACTTCTGGACCTGCGAAACAAGCTCGAGATTCATTACAAGGAAGTGCAGGATTTCGAATTTACCATTGAAAAAGGGACCCTCTACTGCCTGCAGACACGCAATGGCAAGATGAACGCTCATGCCCTTGTACGCACATCTGTCGAGATGGTAAAAGAAGGGCTTATCGATAAACACCAGGCGCTCCTGCGCATCCAGCCGGAGATGCTTGAGCAGATGCTTTTCCCCCGGCTGGACCCTAAGGTTACAAAAAAACCTATAGCAAAAGGCCTGCCTGCCTCCCCGGGAGTGGCAATAGGTATTGCCGTCTTTGACGCGGACCGTGCCGAAAAACTGGGCCGGACCGGTGAACGGGTGATCCTGGTGCGGGAAGAGACCAAACCCGAGGATATCCATGGATTCTTTGCCTCACAGGGAATCCTGACGAGTCGTGGGGGCAAGACCTCACACGCTGCTGTCGTCGCGCGGGGGATGGGAAAACCCTGTGTATCAGGTGCCGAGGGTATTCACGTGGATGTCCGCATGCGTCATGCAAGAGCAGGTGACCAGGAGTTTGGGGAGGGGGCATTGATCACCATTGATGGCACTACTGGTTCGGTTTACCTCGGGGAGGTTCCGATGATAGAAGCGGAGTTCTCCAAAGAACTTGCCGAACTCCTCTCAATAGCGGACGGTTTGGCAAAGCTCAAGGTTATGGCCAATGCCGATACGCCAGATGATGCAGATCGCGCGCTGAAATTCGGTGCAATGGGTATAGGCCTTTGCCGGACGGAACGCATGTTCAACGGTACCGAGCGCCTTCCGATAATGGTGGAGATGATTGTCGCCAATACTGAAGACGAACGCCGGATTGCACTTGACAAACTGCTCCCGATCCAACGCGAAGACTTCAAAGGTATATTCAAAGTCATGTCACCCCTGCCGGTAACAATCCGACTTCTCGATCCACCTATCCATGAGTTCCTGCCAACCGAACATCTCGTAGTAGAAGACCTCGACCACCTCCGCCATCTCCGGGAAATTCTTCAAGGTATGCAGGTGCTTTCTGATGCGGTGACATTTATGAACCGTACAAGAGAGATACAGCCCCAGGTGCAAAAATTTACCGACCCGGTGCTGGTAGATGAAGCGATTGTGAAAAAGGAAGCGATCTTGAAGAAGGTTCGGGCATTATACGAGGTTAACCCAATGTTAGGTCACCGTGGAGTCCGGCTGGGTCTTACCTTTCCGGAAATCTACAGGATGCAGATTCGGGCGATTCTCGAAGCCGCGGCTGATTGTCAGAAAGAAGGTATCATAGTGCACCCGGAGATCATGATCCCCCAGGTCTGCACAGCCCAGGAACTTATCCGGGTGAAAGTGTGGGTGGATGAGATCCGAAAGGATGTGGAATCAACCTATAAGGTAAAACTAAACTTCAAATTCGGCTCCATGCTCGAAGTGGTTCGTGCGTGTATGCGGGCGGACAATCTCGCGGAACAGGCAGAATTCTTCTCATTTGGGACAAACGACCTGACACAGGCAACGTTTTCCTTCTCGCGCGAAGATGCAGAGAACAAGTTCCTGCCAATGTATAACCAGAAAGGTATCCTGCAGGACAACCCGTTCGAAGTGCTGGATGTCAAGGGTGTTGGCCGACTCATGGAATCTGCGGTCAAGTGGGGGCGTCACACCCGGCCTGACATGAAAGTAGGCATCTGCGGAGAGCATGGCGGACATCCTGCATCCATCCGGTTCTGCCACAAGATTGGACTGACCTACGTCTCCTGCTCGGGCCCCCGTATCCCGATCGCCCGGCTGGCAGCTGCCCAGGCTGTGATTCTCGAAGGTGAAAAGATGGCAGACAAGGCAGCATAAGAGAGATTCGTTATACTTCAGATTAGTATCAGGATATTCTCCCATGGAAGAGTCGAGAATTTCATTATCAATAAGGATTCTTCACTCTTCGCGCTATGTTTCCAAAAAAGATCCAAAAATCATGCAAAGGGATTAGAGAAATTTGTCTTTTTTTATGAATACCCGCATGGAAGGAACTCATTAAAATACAGAACCTTTTTTTGTCCCGGTGCCAATTTTTCATTGGATATTAAAAAGTACTGGATGCCTTTCGCGTTCGCCGGATCATTAAGGATGATGCTTACCGCGTTCACGAGCAGAAGAGATCAATGACAACGTCTTTGCTTTTTTCTCGTACCTTCGCATTCACGCAGCTCAACCCGGATAACCCTGACTAGCGATCCTGAAAGTCCGTTGGCCCAGTGCAGATTTTAAGGAGAAGATCATGAACAAGAAATGGGTATATACCTTCACCGAAGGCGATGGCAAGAACAAGAAACTTCTGGGCGGTAAAGGCGCAAACCTGTGCGAAATGACGCAGATTGGGCTTAAGGTGCCACCCGGTTTTGTGATTACAACTGAAGCCTGTCTTGCTGTTGTGAATGATCCTAAAAAAGAACTCCCGCAAGGAATGATGGAACAGGTGCATACCCACCTTGCGGAAGTAGAACGCAAAAGCAAGCACGTTTTTGGGGGGCGAAACAACCCCCTCTTAATATCGGTTCGTTCCGGTTCAGCCATATCCATGCCGGGCATGATGGACACCATCCTCAACCTTGGTCTCAATGCTGATACGCTTCAGGGTCTCATTGCCCAGACCGGTAATGAACGATTCTGTTACGATGCCTACCGGCGATTTATTCAGCTCTTTGGGAAAGTCGCGCTTGGAGTGCCGGAAGCGGAGTTCGATGCGGAGTTTGAAGCAATTAAGCAGAAAGCCGGTGCAAAACATGACGTAGATCTCTCTTCGCATGACCTCGCTGAAATCTCGGAGCGGTTCTTAAAGGTCGTTCACCGCAATACCGGTAAACCCTTCCCCTTTGAACCTTATGAACAACTGGAGATTGCCATCAGGGCTGTTTTCAACTCATGGAGTGGTAAACGCGCTGTGGATTACCGCAGGGAGTTCAAAATCACGCCCGATATGGCCAACGGTACTGCTGTAAATGTTATGCAGATGGTATTTGGCAACATGGGCAACGATTCTGCTACTGGCGTTGGTTTCACCCGCGATCCTGGTACGGGCGAGAATGTGATGTTCGGGGAGTACCTGGTAAATGCCCAGGGTGAGGATGTTGTTGCCGGTATCCGGACCCCAAAGCCACTTGCAGCAATGGCCGATGAGATGCCGGGCATTTACCGGGAACTTCAGGTATTGCACAAAATACTAGAAGCCCACTATAAGGAAGTTCAGGATTTCGAATTCACTATAGAAAAAGGCGTACTCTACCTCTTGCAGACAAGAAATGGCAAGATGAACGCTTCTGCACTGGTGCGTACGTCCGTTGAAATGGTAAAAGAAGGGCTCATCGATAAATCCCACGCAATTCTTCGCATCCAGCCGGAGATGCTTGACCAGATGCTCTTCCCCCGCATTGATCCCCGGGTTACTGAAAAGCCCATTGCAAAAGGACTGCCTGCATCTCCGGGAGTGGCGGTTGGTATTGCAGTGTTCGATGCTGACCGGGCGGAACAGATGGGGCGGACTGGTGAGCGCGTTATCCTCGTTCGGGAAGAAACCAAACCTGAGGACATTCACGGATTCTTTGCCTCACAGGGTATCCTTACAAGCCGTGGGGGTAAGACATCCCATGCTGCTGTTGTAGCGCGGGGGATGGGAAAGCCCTGCGTATCCGGTGCCGAGGGGATCCACGTTAACGTCCGCATGCGCCAGGCAAGGGCTGGTGACCAGGAATTTGGTGAGGGCGCATTGATTACCATCGATGGTACTACCGGCGCTGTTTATCTTGGAGAGGTTGCAATGATCGAGGCGGAGTTCTCACAGGAACTCAACACCCTGCTGTCCTGGGGAGATGAAATGGCCCGGCTCTGTGTCATGGCCAATGCGGACACCCCTGATGACGCAGCACGAGCGGTTAAGTTTGGCGCGGCAGGAATTGGATTGTGCCGTACCGAGCGAATGTTCAATGGTACCGAGCGTTTACCCATCATGGTGGAGATGATCGTTGCTGAGACAAAAGCCGACCGTCAGGCAGCTCTTGATAAACTTCTGCCAATACAGCGCGAGGACTTCAATGGAATCTTCAAGGTCATGTCTCCCCGCCCGGTTACTATCCGCCTCTTAGATCCACCCATCCATGAGTTCCTGCCAACGGAAAACCTGCTTGTAGACGATATCGAACATCTCCGTCACCTTCGCGAGATCCTGCGGGGCATGCAGGTGCTTTCAGAAGCAGTCACGTTTATGAATCATACACGGGATACAAAACCACAGGTGCAAAAATTTACCGACCCGGTTCTGGTTGATGAGGCGATTGTGAAAAAAGAGGCAATTTTAAGGAAAGTCCGCGCCCTGCATGAGGTAAATCCCATGCTTGGTCACCGGGGAGTCCGGCTCGGCCTTACTTTTCCCGAAATCTACACCATGCAGATCAGGGCCATCCTCGAAGCTGCAGCCGAGTGCCAGAAAGCGGGTATCAGCGTTCACCCGGAGATCATGGTGCCTCAGGTATGCACCGCCCAGGAACTCAAGCAGGTAAAAGTGTGGGTTGACGAGATCCGAAGGGATGTAGAATCGAACTATAAGGTAAAACTTGACTTTAAGTTCGGCTCCATGCTTGAAGTGGTCCGTGCCTGTATGCGCGCGGACAATCTCGCGGAACAGGCAGAATTCTTCTCATTTGGGACAAACGATCTGACTCAGGCCACGTTCTCCTTCTCGCGCGAAGATGCAGAGAACAAGTTCCTGCCAATGTATAACCAGAAAGGTATCCTTCAGGATAACCCGTTTGAGGTACTGGATGTCAAGGGGGTAGGACGACTTATGGAACAGGCTGTGAAATGGGGACGACACACCCGTCCGGACATGAAGATGGGGATCTGTGGGGAACATGGTGGCCATCCAGCCTCAATACGGTTCTGTCATAAGATTGGCCTGACCTACGTCTCCTGTTCCGGTCCCCGTATCCCTATCGCACGGCTCGCAGCAGCCCAGGCTGCGATTCTCGAGGGTGAAAAAATTGCAGACAAGACCGTCTGATCTCCTCTTTTTTTAACTATGATACATTATGTCCTGCGAGTCTTTCCGTACCTATACGAGTACATATATTCTGTTTTTACTGCTTTTATTCGAAGATAATATTGAGTGAAGCAAGAGGGAAATTAAAAGGATAGTGAAATAAGAAAAATGGATCAAATATCCACTCATTTATCTTTTTGAATAAGTTCATTTATTATATTTCGCTGCGAGTACAAGTGCCGGGTCATATCCGTTTCTGACATATTCCTTAAGCATCCTTTTTGCAGAAAACCGGGGTGCTGTGCTTCGTATTGTCTCCTTCATTTTTTTCACCCACATGTGGGGGATTCCATCATCCGAAAGGGTGTAATACATCGGGACAACCTCGCGTTCAAGCAGATTATAGAGTTGTTCAGCATCGCCCCGGTCCCGGTTCTGACCGGGGGCTGTATCTCCAAATGCCCAGCCGTTCTTCCCGTTATATCCCTCAATCCACCAGCCATCGAGAACACTCATATGAAGGACACCGTTTAACGATGCTTTCATACCGCTTGTCCCACAGGCTTCCAGAGGGGGGACCGGGTTGTTGAGCCAGACATCAACACCATGAACAAGATACTGCGCCATCTGTTCTCCATAATCCTCAACAAAGGCAATTCTCCCTCCAAAGTCCTGCTGGTGGGCATACTTGTATATTTTCTGGATAATCCGTTTTCCCTCTTCGTCAGCAGGGTGTGCTTTTCCCGCAAAGACGAACTGCACCGGCATCCACCGGTTGTTAACGATCCTCTTGAGCCGGTCGATATCCTGGAAAATGAGGTCAGCACGTTTATATGTTGAAAATCTGCGGGCGAATCCAATCGTAAGCGCATAGGGATCGAGAAGTGCTCCACCGGTTATTACGTTAATAGGATCAGTACCCTCTCCGCCCCATTTACGGCGTTTAAACTCCCGTATCCTGTTGACCAGTTTTCTTTTCAGCTGGGTATGAACCTCCCATAATTCTTCATCCGGAATTTCATGGATCATCTCCCATATGAGCGGGTTGTCATGATCGGTCAGCCAGTTCGGGCATGAAGGTGAGAAATATTTGTTCAACAGGAGTTGCATTTTAGGGTCGAGCCATGTCGGCACATGGATGCCATTTGTTATATGATGGATGGGGATTTTCTCTTTTAAAAGATCTGGCCAGAGTGGCTGCCACATCTCCCGGGCAACCTCACCATGCTTTTTGCTCACACCATTTTTGAAGGCACACATTTTTAATGCAAATGCGGTCATGTTGAACAACTCCCCATGATCCCTGGAAGAATGTCCCAACTCAAGGAAGGTTTGCCGGTCGATATCAAGGAGGGGAAAATAATGGGAGAAATATTTATCCATAAGGGGGTAGGGAAATGCATCATGGCCTGCGGGTACCGGGGTATGTGTAGTAAAGATACTTGTTTCGCGCACCTTTTTTGATGCGTCTTCAAAACTCATTTTATCGCCAATTTGTTCCCGTATCCGTTCAAGCAGTGCAAATGCGGGATGCCCTTCATTCAGATGAACAATGGAGGGACGTATGCCCAGAATGTCCAGGACATAACTACCACCAATTCCCAGAACAATTTCCTGTCTAAGTCTCAATTCGTTATCGCCGGTATAGAGGCGGTACGAGATCATACGGTTAACCGGATCATTCTCTTTGATATCCGTATCGAGAAGATACAGGGGGATGTTTCCGACATCTACTCTCCATACTGCAACATAGATTGGAGGATCGATATAGGGTACCCGCGCCAGCAGCTGGGTATCGTGATTATACATAACTCGTTTGATCGGTGCGGCATCCCTGTTCAGGAGTTCATTGATATCCTCCTGCCAACCATCAGAGCCAATATGCTGGTGAAGATATCCCTCCGAGTACATGAAACCGACCGCAACCAGCGGCAGACCAAGATCACTGGATTCTTTCAAGTGGTCGCCGGCAAGAAAACCAAGCCCCCCGGCATAGAACGGGAGGGAGTGCTGGAGACCATATTCCGCAGAGAAGTAGGCAATGGTGAGACCATTATTATTCGAGAAATGCTCGGTAAACCAGCTGTTTTTCTGGCTCATTTCCTGACGGAAGCGTGCCATTACAAGGTCGTAATGCCGGAGATACTGGGGGTTTTTCGATGCGGCGATCAGGGTTTCTTCGGGCAGTTCCCGCAGCATTTTTACAGGATTATGGATACTTTCTATCCATGCCTGAGGGTTCAGGGTTTTAAAAACCATTTTTACCGCTGGATTCCAGCTCCACCAGAGATTGTACGCAAGATCGATGAGCCCTGAAATACGATCCGGTACATGCGGAAAATCCTTATTGGTAATATCGGCCACAATACTCCTCAATGATTGAGTAGTGGTTTCATTTCCTTTAAAAACTATCGCAAAAAATGCTTAAAACAATTCAGGTTTGTTCTTTGTAATTCTAAAAAAGATATGATCCAAGCATTGAATAAAAAGCTCATATATTTTCAGGAATGAAAAACCGGGTGGCATTTTTTTCAAGAGGGAAAAATAAGATTTGGTGAAATCGGTAAGATGGGATTATTTCCCCTTTCTTCCATTAACGATAGACACCGCTACCAAATCATGGCACATTTTAAGGCAGTTCAACAACCGGATTCATTAAAAAAATCAATTAAGTAATAAACACAGCAAAATATTAACTACACCATTTTCAACAAAACAATTGAAATCCGACAACGCCAAAAGACAGTTCAGGGGTACTCTTGCATGAATAACAAGATGTGGCAAAAACTCTATGATGATGTGAGTTCCGGAATCCCAAACCCGGCTATTGTCGGATTCAATGTGAATCTTGATCGCATCATCACAGTGACCCCAGAATTACTAAATTCTCCGCTCCTAAATCTGCCAATACTGTCTGAACTCCGGTCCCGCCTCCTGCATTCCATGCACACCTGCACTGCCGAAGAGTGGTTCGTGGCCGATCTCCAGATATACCGGCAGTTAACCCGCTTATTTGCCGATATCGGCCACCTCTCCATTGGCGGACAGGCAGGTATTGCAGCAGTTCATCTGGCATCGATTGGTATCCCGGATGTACTCTGTATTGCTCATTCCCTGGGGCCGGAAACTCAAAAAATACTTGAAAAATCGGGAGTTCATCTTTTGAATCTCAAAGGAGGCAGCAAAGATTGTCCCGATACCATTCATCTAGTCTTTGAATATTTTCCGGGCATTGTGCCGATGGCTGATGGAATAATACCGCGAAATAATCGATTTATTGCATCCCCGGCTCATTCACCGAAGTCGATACTGTTACCAGATGATAGAAGCGATGCGTTCAGTGCATCGATCGCTCAGTACAACCGTGCATTTCTCTCAGGATACCAGTACCTTCATATCGACAAAGAATTTCGGCGGGCGGCAGATCAGATCCTGCTCATTAAAAAGAATAACAACCAGATGCGAATCCATGTGGAATGCGTATCGGTAACCGATACTGGTGTTATTAATGGTTTTATCCGTCATATTCTGCCTGTATCGGACAGCATCGGACTCAATGAACATGAGCTCGTATTACTTCTTCATTGTCTGGAATCTCCGGAAGATGAACCGGGAGGTTTTAAGATTTTATCTCCGGTTCAACAGGTACAAGGGGCACTGCTAATCTGTAAAAAATGTGGCATCAAACGCCTTCACCTTCACACATTTGGGTATTATGTGCAGGTTCTCAGAAATGATTGTGCACACCCTCAGGCATCACTCAATGCCCTGCTCTTTGCTTCTCGAGCAGTCGCTCAGGCTGCTCAGGGAACAGATACGGAAATTTCTCCAGTCGGTATCTTTGCATATGACGAGGTTGATGAGATATTCGGTCCCCAAATCGCTCCGGGAATCTTTCAAAATAGCACGCATACGATTGTTATGATCCCAACAATTATTGCAAAGGATATTAGGAAATCTTCCGGGCTCGGTGACATCCTTTCATCCAGCGCGTTTGTTGCTGACATATTCTGAACGAAATCCTTGCCAGTCACCCAAATGCTCCTGTTCGCAGATTAAAAACGAAATGCAATCAATGCATTTTTGTGTGAGATGCATTTTCATTTTTATTATGTTTTGCACGTATAATAGTGGAAAGATATATATTTTATCTACGGGCATTGTTGTAATACCCAAAAAAGGAACGATCCAAAATTTATATGAACAAGAATTCCACCCGACCTAATCATCAAAACACAGAAAAACCTTGTAATAACCGATTCATTTAGTTGATCCTGTTAATCGAGCATCAGGTGGATTGTCCCTTTTTTCTGAAGAGGAAGTATTTGCCATGCCACCAATCTGTATCGGATTCGAAGTTCACCAGCCCTATCGGCTGAACCGGCAGTTTGAACCAGATCCAAAGATGAAAAAGAAAGATCTGTTTGATCGCTATTTTGACGGTCTGAATAAAGAAATACTCATACGGGTAGCAGAAAAGTGCTATAATCCAGCAACCAGAATTATTCTTGAAAAACTCGATAATGGTTTTTCCTGCTCTTTTTCCTTGTCGGGGATACTCATTGAGCAACTGGAAAAATGGAGCAAGGATACCCTCTCACTCTTCGAACAGGTGGCACGGCATAAGAACAGCGAGATGATAGGGCAGACTTACTATCACAGTATTGCCAGTTGTTTTCATGATAAAACTGAATTCAAGGAACAAGTCAGGCTTCACTCGGATCTGATGTATAGCCTGTTCAAAGTCAGACCAACAATTTTTGAAAATACAGAATTCACATTTAATAATGATATTGCCGCCACGACAAAAGAGATGGATTTCTCGGGAATCTTTACTGAAGGTGTGGATCGTATACTCGGGTGGCGCAGCCCGAATTATGTCTACACCTGTCAGGGTATTCCGGTGATGCTTCGCAACACCCGGTTTTCTGATGACATTGCATTCCGCTTTGCCAACCGCACATGGGATATGTACCCACTGACAGCCGATACCTATGCCCAATGGATTGCCTCATCTCAAGGGGATGTAATCAATGTTTTCCTCGATTACGAAACCTTTGGCGAGCATTTCTGGCAGGAAACAGGGATATTTAACTTCTTAAACTTCCTTCCTGACGAACTTACAAGACAAGGTGTAGAATCGATCCTGCCATCAGACTGCATCTCCCGTTTTTCTCCCTCTGGCGAGATAGATGTACGGGAGACAATTTCCTGGGCGGACCTTGAAAAAGATACTTCTGCATGGATGGGAAACGATCGACAGCGTGCAGCTTTTCATGCAGTCCAGCTGGCACGACCCTATGCCATTGACAAATCGATCTGGAGATATCTCCAGACGAGTGACCATTTCTATTACATGGCTTCCAAATACGGGACGTGCGGAGAAGTTCACACCTATTTCAGTCACCACGAAGCTGATGACGCATTCAAAACCTACATGAAAGTTCTGGCAGATTATGAATTGCGAAATATCCGCGTGATGAAAAACCGGAAGTCTGCCAAAACACTGCGGACCCTGGCTCCTGAACAGGCATTTCATTTCGCCGGACCTTCAGGGTTCATCGGGCATACAGCCTATAATCTTGACCAGTTTGAAGAACTGCTTTACATCGTGCCTAAGGATTCGATCCAATTCCACCAGGAACGAGGCGATTTCTCCTTATGGATAACAGATATTCTCGAAGATCCACGTCTTGCAGAGAGTATTGCCGGTATAAACGAGCGCCATGATCTGGCTCAAGTCATAAAAGAGCGGAGGGAACTGCTGTGGAGTCACTTAAAATAGCCTTTTTCTGCTGGGAATCTATGTACGCAGAACGCGTTGGCGGGCTTGCCAATGCGGCAACCAATCTTGCAGAAACATTAGTGAAACAGCAGCACGAAGTTCATTTTTTTACCCGGGGAAAGATGCCCGATCAGACCATCAAAGGTGTCAATTATCATTATTGTGAGCCCACCGGAAAAAACATTGTAGAATATTGCGATGCCATGAGCAGAGCGATGGTAGATCAGTTCAAGAAATTTGATACCCCCCATCGGTTTGATTATCTTCACTTCCATGACTGGCACGTTGTGCAGGCTCTTCATTACCTTCAGGACAGGAATACCATTCTCACCTATCATTCTACAGAATACGGGAGAAATGGCAACCAGTTTGGGGACTGGTGGGAATTCAAAGAGATCTCCGGAAAGGAGTGGTATGGCGGATTGATTGCAAAACGGGTGACTGCGGTATCGGCAACACTCAAAAACGAAGTGATGAAGTTATATAACATACCCTTCGACAAATGCGACGCCATTCCAAACGGGGTAGTCCCACGTGAATACAAAACAAATATCGATCCAGGTGAAGTGAAACGGGCATATGGAATCCATCCCTATGCCCCCCTGGTCCTGTTTATTGGCAGACTCGTCTTCCAGAAAGGCCCGGATTTATTTATTGAGGCGATACGGAATGTCTGCCAGTACCGCTGGGATGCAAAAGTGATTGTAGCCGGTGATGGGGGGATGCGACAGCTCCTGGAGGAACGTTCAAAGGATCTGCCGGTGAACTTTGTTGGCTATATACCTGATACGGAGTATATCCGATTGTTAAATGCCGCAGATATTGTGGTAATTCCCAGTCGCAATGAGCCGTTTGGCCTCGTACTTCTCGAGGCATGGAGTGCTGAAAAATGTGTTGTGGCATGTAATGTCGGTGGACTTTCAGAGAATATCGACGCATTTGTGAACGGTGTAAAGGTTGAAGTGAACCCGGAATCCCTTGCCTGGGGTATCAATACCATGATCGATGATCCCTGGACTGCTGAAGCTCTGGGGAAACGGGGGAGTAAGAAAGTAAAACGGATCTTTCTCTGGGGTCCTATAGTAAAAGGACTAACCGAAACGTATGCCCGTACAGTCTCATAAAATAAAGGATATTGCATTGGACGGGCTCTCCACTTTTTTGGTTTGATACAGTAAAAATTTCCTGAAGGGCAGACAGATGATAGATTTTACGAATATTTCTCAGAATTATTTATCGGCCCATTGCTTACACCAATCGTACCAGAATCGGGAATCACTGAATTACCACAGGGATCTGATGAAAATGCCAGATGCTTTTTACCAGATACAAGACCATAGAGGAATTACGCATGCATCATCCGAACTTTAAGGACACGATTGCAGCATCGCCGTATATATTTACCCTTGGGGTTGCCGGTGACAGTGGTTCAGGAAAGACTACCTTTACCCAGGGTGTGCGGAGCATCTTTGGCGATGATCTTGTTTCAACAATCACGCTTGACGATTATCACAGTCTGGACCGGGACGGGCGCAAGGAGCAGGGGATCACGGCTTTGAACCCAAAGGCAAACCGTATTGAGCGGCTCGAACAGGATCTCATCTCCCTGAAACGGGGGGTGCCGGTCGAAAAACCGTCTTACAACCATACTACGGGCAAATTCGACCCACCGGCCATCTTCTTTCCAAAGAAGATCCTCATCCTTGAAGGACTGCACACGTTGTTCACGCCGACACTGAGAAAATATCTCGATTTTACCCTTTTTGTGGATCCGGTAAAGCAGGTGAAGTATGACTGGAAGATCCTAAGGGATGTAAACAAGCGGGGGTATTCCCGCGAAGCAGTCCTTCGGGAAATTGCAGAACGGGAACCGGAGTATGAACGTTATATCGCCCCCCAGAAGGAATATGCGGATGCCGTAATAAGTATCGATTATTCCCGGTACGGGCAGCAGTTAGGCAAGGAACGGAATGTGTATAAGATCACCCTCTCCCAGAACCGGATGAAGCAGAGTATTGAAAATATCGATCTCTCATTAGACCTGTATTCTATCCTCTCATTATCCGAGCGAAATTTCTCACTGGAGTTTGTGACCAGTGAGCAGGATGGTCACAAGATGGGTCAGCTGATTAGTGACGGGGAATTGAGTGAGCATGTTGTGAAAAAACTTGAACACAGCATTGAAGAACAGACCCGGGTTCATCCCATATCTATCTTCAATAACCGTTCCTACGTAACCGCAGGAGATCTTGTCCAGCTGATTCTTTGCTGGCGCATAATTCATCGCCGCATTTTCATGGAAAGCTGTAGGTAATACCATTCAAAAGGATCCCTGCATACAAAAAGACCATAACCTGTGAATGAAAAGGAAAGTGTAGGAGACTCTCATGAAAAAAGATGCACCATTCAAAAACCCGCTTGATGTGCCTATCGATCCTCATGCAGATATATCGGATCAGGGTACCCTGAACTCAGGAGTTGTCACGGTATGAAAACCATAGGGGTCCTGACCGGGGGTGGTGACTGTCCCGGGCTTAACGCGGTGATACGGGCTGTGGAGAGAGCGGGAGTGAAATATGACTTTGAAACGCTCGGTATCCGGAACGGGTGGCAGGGCCTCATTGATGGTGATGTTGAACCGCTCACCGATTTCTCTGTTTCTGGAATCCTTCCCAAGGGTGGAACGATCCTTGGTACATCCCGCACAAACCCGCTCAAAAAAACATCGGATTTCCAGAAGATCAAAGCCAATATAAAAAAATACGGCATTCATGCGCTGGTAGTCATTGGCGGTGACGGAACCCTTTCTGCAGCCCGTGATGTGGCAAAGCAGGGAATTCCTGTTGTGGGTATTCCCAAAACTATTGATAATGATATCTGCGGAACCGATGTAACATTCGGCTTTGACACGGCGGTTGCTACGGTAACTGAAGCGATCGACCGGCTTCACACTACAGCTGAGTCACACCACCGGATCATTGTTGTTGAGGTGATGGGGCGAAATGTTGGGTGGATCGCAGTCATGGCTGGAATTGCCGGGGGAGCGGATGAGATCCTGATCCCGGAAGTGCACTTTACGATGGATGCGGTCTGTAAAAAATTAAAGGACCGGTACGATGCAGGGAAAAAATTCTCAATTGTTGTAATTGCAGAAGGAGCTCACGAGCAGGATCTCGGGATGCCCTCAGTTCCCGTGAATGAACGGGACGAATGTGGCCATGAGAAGTTTGTTGGGGTGGGAAATATTCTTGGGAAAGAACTGGAGCGCCGTCTGGGTATTGAGACACGCGTTACGATTCTCGGGCATGTCCAGCGAGGCGGATCGCCAACCGCATATGATCGTGTTCTTGCCACACGGTTCGGTGTTGCAGCAGTCGAGCTTGTACACGCCGGTGATTTCGGGAAAATGGTTGCGTTACAGGGAAACCGTATCACCAGCATCTCTCTTGAATCCGCGGTTAACCAGCTAAAAACGGTGGACAAGGAGTTCTATGAATTGGCAATGATGGTAATCGGGGGTCGGAAATGAAAGGAAATTCTCGTTATCAAAAAGGCCTTCCGACCAATCCTGCATTTTCAGTTTGCTGGAATGGGCCCCTGCCCGAACCCGCTGTCAGAACGGCAGAAGATCTCCGGGGGGTTCTGGCAAATCCCGGTTGTACCTGCACAGGACCTGTATATTATATGTACCGCGATGTTGCCCGATCTGCTGAAGACCGCAGCTGGCTTGCCAAACAGGATCTGCGATTCGATATCACGGTCATCCTCCCGCGTGAACTCTGCGGTGAATACAACAAGACCAAAGGGCATTATCACCCCGCTGATCCATCCGGCACCGGTTACCCGGAGATATACGAAGTTCTCGCTGGCGAGGCACATTACCTGATCCAGAACCATGATTGTTCTGATATAGTGATGATAGCGGCATGTGCCGGCGATATTGTTGTGGTTCCTCCGGGATATGGGCATGTGACCATCAACCCTACCCATTCTACCGTTCTCCAGATGGCAAACATTGTCTCCTCGCGTTTTTCCAGCAATTATCACGGCTATGAAGCGCAGAACGGGGCAGCTTTTTTTGAGTGGGTAAAAGAAGGGTTTGTAAAGAACCCGACCTACAGGAACCATCCGCATCTCCGGCTGGTAAAAGCGCAGCGCCTGGCGGATGTAAAGGATGCGATCCCTGACCCGCTCTATAATCTCATTGAAAACCGGGCCCCTGTCCTCGAATTTCTCAACCATCCAGAAAAGTTCGAATCATTATTCCGGCAACTCTATCCGTAAAAAACTTTTTTAATAGGAAAATGGCTCAGCCATTCTTATGTACAAGTATACTTGTGGCCATCGGGAGCATGTGTTTTTTTGTTTCAGGATCTCCCAAAAATCCGCGTCATTTCGGCAAGATTTTGGGTCACGGGGGGAGTAATCTGGTTTTTTTCCATCTGCCATCTCCAGTTGCCCTCATCGGTTCCCGGACGGTTCATCCGGGATTTGTTTCCCAAGCAGAGAACATCCTGCAGGGGAAAGATTACCGTATCTGCAACTGACATCATGGCAAGCCGGATAAATTCTGAGGGTAATTGTTCTGCAGGTAGTTTCCGTCCCATATACTTTAAGAGTCTCATTCTCTCTTCCGGTGTAGCATCAGATTCGAGCCATCCCCGGGTTGTAGCGTTGTCATGGGTGCCGGTATAAAAGATACAGTTTCGTTTCAGGTTATGCGGGGCATGCGGACTTTTGGATGGATCATCAGTAAAAGCAAAGAGAAGCACCCGCATGCCCGGAAGATTAAATCTGGCAATAAGTTCAGAGACATCAGGAGTAATAATCCCGAGATCTTCTGCGATGAGGGGAAGATCGGTAAAACGTTTTTTTATCAGGGTTAATAATTTTTCACCCGGTGCCGGGGTCCATTTCCCGTTTATTGCATTAGTTTCTCCGGCTGCTACTTCCCAGTATGCAACAAAACCCCGGAAGTGATCGATTCTTGTATAGTCAAATAAGGAGAGATTTTGCTCGACACGGCGTACCCACCAGGAAAAACCTTCTTTTTCATGTTCTTCCCAGCAATAGAGCGGATTTTTCCAGAGTTGTCCGGTTTTACTGAAATAATCCGGGGGGACTCCCGCCACAACGACTGGCAAAAGGTTGTCATCGAGCCGGAACAATGCCGGGTGTGCCCATACATCAGCGCTGTGATAATTAACATAAATCGGAATATCCCCAATCAGGCAGACACCTTTTTTTTTGGAGTATCTCTTCAGCGCCTGCCACTGTTTATAAAAAATATACTGGAGAAATTTTTCCTTATCAATCATTTTTTTAAGAGACTGGCGCATCGCATCCAGTGCCGAGAGATCGCGATATTTTATCTCCTCCGGCCAACTGCTCCAGCAGCTCCCCTTATAATGCCAATGTAATGCTGTAAAAAGTGCAAAATCCTCAAGCCACCAGGAATTTTTCCTGCAGAACTCGTTATACTCAATAAGTCCGGTTTTTTCCTTCGTGAACCGATCATAAGCAAGTGAAAAAATACTTTCTTTGAACCGAATCGCAGCATTAAAATCTACTGTGCCACAGGGAAATTCCGGAATTGCAGCAATATCATTTTTATTAAAAAAACCGTCTCTGGCTATACATTCGGGGCTTATGAGCAGGGTATTGAATGCAAAGGCGGATGTACTGTGATACGGGGAATTATCATATTCCTGACGGGTAGGGTTTAAGGGGAGTATCTGCCAGTAACTCTGTTGTGCATCTGCAAGGAAATCCACAAACTGGTAGGCAGAGGGGCCGAGATCGCCGATGCCATATTCTGAAAAGAGAGAAGTAATGTGTAAAAGGATTCCGCTTCCTCTCCGTTTCACACAAGGTCCCCCGTTTTTTTCACAGAACAATGTCGAGTGCTGTCCCGGCAATCGCTCATTTCTGCAGATACTCCTCTGCCATCAGGTATCATGAGAATTTCACTCCCAGGTACCCTCCCAGCTCCTCAAACAGTCGCATCCATTGCTTTGCATGAATATCCCCCGATCCAGAAAGTGCCTGCATAGCTGCTGCTTTTTTTCGACCAATATGGAAATAGTCATTCTGGCATTCCCAAAGATTATATTTCAATGAAAGTGGGGACAACAGCCTGAAAACGATTGCGATCTTTTCCATAAGAATGAGATCGTCCGGGTCCTCATAAAGACGCTGCATGAGGTTAGTTAATGCAATGCTTGCAGTAAAATTGAGGCTTGGAGTATCCGGCTCAAATTTTCCCTTGGTCATTTCATCAACGAGGACTGCAAGTCGTTGTGTGTCGAGATTAGAATCGGAAAGAACTTTCTTGAGATCAAGATTGATAATATACCAGACAGGATTCTCAAGCACTTTTGGCGGGGGTATCTGCATCTCTTTCATGGCATGGAGAAGCGGGAAAAACTGGTTGTAGATGTGCCGGAATGCAGATTCCATATCTGCAAGAGTTGAGTCAAGAATTGCGTACAATACCTTCCTCTGCCCATCACGGAACAGGTCCCAGAGTGAATAAAAACGAATGCCGTAGTGGTCTTCAAGGCAGAGAATCATCCTTGGGATATCACTTTTGGAAAAACCTTCGAGTAATTCATCCCGCATAGAAAAAAATGTCTTTTCATCGGGAAATTCTGTTGCCCCACCCATGAAATTATGGTTTCCCAGATGAAGAACGGCAAACATCAGGGTATTTTCTTCCCAGGTAATATCGGAATATAAAAAGACCTTCCCAATGGCAAGTTTAAGTTCTCCGGTTTCTTTCTTATTGTACGTCACGTTCTTCAGAGTATAATTTTTTATCCGTATCTTTTCCGGGGAATCGACAATCAACGATGTCAATGCATAGTGAAAACCTACCCTTGAAAGATCAACAACAGAGGTCTGGACGAAATTACGATACACTTGCGCTCCGTCCTTATATTCCGGTACATTACTGGGGGCATTTTTCAATATATAGATAAAATCCGGTTCTGGATCAATACCCGCGACCTCCCGTACAAGCTGCATTGCACGGCTGGCATAACGCAGTACCTGGACTGATTCTATCCCGGAAATATCATCAAAAAACCACCCGCAACTGGTATACATGAGCATACCATTTCTCTGGATCTCAAGCAGTTTGAGTACCTCGACCTTTTCTTTGTTTAAAAGTGTACGGGTCGCATGTTCTGAAAAGAACAATTCAATATTTTTGGGAGAACGGTTCAGGATGACATCAATATAATCATCCCGTGCCTGCCAGGGATCTGTTACAAACAAGCTCATTCTGTCTTCAAAGAGTGTCACCAGTGTCTGACGAAGCCAGTCCATGGCTTCCCGAAGCGGGGAACGCCATTTCTGTCGTGATAGAAGTGCACAACTTTTAACCGCGATTGGTTCATCCTTTGCAGTAGAATGGATAAACGGATTAGATGCAGTCATCTGGACAATAGAACCCGGGGTACAGCACCCACAGTCATCTCTCCAGCGTTCGATACCGTGAGTGCAGCTCCAGGATGTATTTTCAATTATTTCTACCAGATGGGTTGGCGGATTTTTACTCAGGTATTCTCCATAGATGGTTATCTGCGCAAGATTTTTGGATTCAATGAGATAGAGGGCATATGCAAGCGCCATATCCCCAAACCGATGGTGATGCCCATAAGTCTCCCCATCAGATGCAATATTTAACAGCCCGGACTGTTTTTGGTGCTGGGAAAAAAACCGCATCATCCTGTTGGCAAACACTTCACCATTTTCCAAAAGATTGGAAAACGCAATTTCCTGTGAAATGCCCTCATCATAGAAAAAGATGACAATCGATTCACCGGATGGTAACCGGCAGAGATACGGCATGGAACTGTCAATGCCCCCCCGGCTCACATCAGTCCATTGTGTATCATCGACCGGTTTTACCCGGTTGGCCTGTTTAGGAGAGAGAATGGTAAACTTGATTCCCTGTTCTGCAAGAATTTCCAAAGTTTCCAAGTCAACTGCCGTCTCGGGCAGCCACATTCCTTCAGGTTTTCGTTTGAACCGGAATATGAAATCTTTAATCCCCCAGATTACCTGGGTATGTTTGTCCCTGTAGTTTGCAAGGGGCATAATAATATGATTGTAGACCTGTGCAATGGCAGAGCCATGACCGGAAAACCGTTTAATACTTTCTTTGTCCGCTTCTAGGATTGACAGATACAGTTCCTTGTTGTTCTGCTCCAGCCAGGTAAGCAGGGTAGGGCCAAAATTAAAACTAATCTTTGCATAGTTATTGACAATGTCGATAATCTTCCGGTTCGAGTCAAGAATTCGGGACGCAGCATTGGGGGCATAGCATTCAGCGGTGATGCGTTCATTCCAGTCATGATAGGGATATGCAGAATCCTCTGTCTCAACTTCCTCAAGCCAGGGGTTTTCACGGGGAGGCTGGTAAAAATGGCCATGAATACAGACAAAACGACTCATTCCTTTATCCTCTCACAAAATCTCCCTGGTCAGACTGCAAGTTTTTTAAGTATTCACCCATTCTCTTTTTTACCAGATAATAATCTTCCGTACGGGTTTTTTCTGAATTATTTTAAGACTTTTTAGTATGCAAAGGTAGTATGCACTTTTTGGATTGCCAAGTGTTCTGACAAATAGTGATCCTGGTCAGTGCAAAGAATACCTTTTTTTGGATCTTGGGGGGATAAACGGCGTATACCCGTAACCGGATAATCATAAATATCATCCGTCATTCACTTACGATAGTCATATTTTAAAAAAATTACTGTAAAATCGATGACCCCGTAACGAAAAAAGCATGGATAACGTGTCGGGTTAATTGGCTTTTGAAAAAAACTGCTCTGTAGAAAACATTTAGAAAACTCTGACGCTCTCGGGGGCTTCGCCCCCGCCACTGGGGCACCCCCCATTGCGATGACAACGTATTACCTGTAACCTTACTCGGGTTATCGCACTGCGCCCGTCCCCCAACGGGGGACTGGTGGCGCAAGAGGGGGGCTATCTATTACATGAAAAAACGGTTTTCTACAATGCAAAAAAAACTAGAGTTTTTCAACGGTAATACGAATCCTATCACCTGCTTTTAAGATATGGCCTTTTGGGATGTCGATATTATACCAGAGAGCATTCGGGGTCTCTTGCGTGGGATCCTGTGACATCAGGCAGTCCTTATGGTCGTTTATATCTGCCACAAATTCGATCTCGGATTCAAATTCCAGAACTTTTGTCATGATAAAAGAGAGAGATTTTATGGATGGATTCAGCACACCCTTGGTGTGACCATCCATGTTGTACTGTTCGAATAGCTCCACCGTATGATGTCCAGTTCCTTGCAGTTATCTGCAAGGATCGCCATGTTGGTACCTACCTCTTTAGGGGATAAACCAAGGTCTTTGGCAATATATTTCGATTTGAAATAATGCTTGCCCAAGGTTATACCGGAATTGAGGTACTGGACGATCTTGTGCTGGGTCTCATTATACGTTTCACGTAACTTTTTGGTAGTTGACATGTTGTGCCTCAGCATTAGAAACTCATATAATTTAATTGCTATATAAACTTATCTTTTTTAGGGGTCAAAAATCCTGTCTTTTTTCTTGTACTACATCATAATTCAGACCAGAAAGAATTTATCGGGCGTTCTGGTCGAGCTGTTTTTGAAAATGCAGATTTGCAGGCAGGTTTCGACTTTTACGGCGTTATTTACGCATAACTGACAATCATTATCCAAAAAATTATTGTTGAACCTGTGCATCAGCAATTTTGTTGATCAATGCTTCGATTACTACAGAGCGCATACCTTCAACAAATTTTATACTGCCTACCACCAGGTGTCCGCCACCGCTGATTCCGCCGCCCGGGATCTCGACACGTAATTCCCTGACCATTTTGGGGATATTCATCAGGACGCCACGGGATCGAAGCACAGCAAAATCCGGCCCAAACCCGATAGTAACAACGGGTTTACCTGCATTCTGCTGGCAGAGACGATCATGTACCTCACCGGAGGTTTTTCCCGGCGGGGGAAAGGTGAACTTGTGGGCATGGATCTCCACATCGAGAAGGAAGAGACGTGCATCATTTTTCAGGATACGGGGATCCACGTGAGCCATGCAGGCGCTCATCTGGTCTGCAATCATCGTATTTGCCCCATCGATAAGGAGGGTAAGGAGTTTTTTATGGCGCTCGGTATTTCCAGCAAGGTTTAAGATATCCTTTACAATCTCCCTGCCGTCATTAAACCGGAGCCAGAACTGCTCGTAATCGAGCGCGAGGGCAATATCCTTGCAGGCCTGTTCTGGGAAATTATCACGCACAAGTGCGAGATATAATGCCCGTTCGGGTGCCTCGCTCCGGTCCCCGACCGCTGCGACTGCCGGGAGATGGCGAATTAGCGGTTCGACTTTGGGGTTAATCAAACGTGCGACTTCTGTTCCGAGCATCCCGGCAGTGATCCCAAAATCTCCCCCGACATGATAAGGGTTGACATGAGCGAGAAGATACTTGTCAATGGTAGTATCCGGGTGGTGGTGATCTATGACGACAAACGGGATATCGTAGACACTGGCGATCTTATACGAAGGTTCGTCTTCTTCGGTCGATCCATTATCGGTGAGGATCACAAGGGGCATCTTCTGGCCGAAACGGACATGGTCTTTTAATGAGAAATCGAGGTCCCGCGTGATATCCTCAATCTCGTAAAACGGTGCTTTTGAAGGCGCTCGCTTGAATAAGAAATACTCTGCATCAAAATCACCGCCACTCTCGCGGATCAGTGAAACAACCGCCTGCTCGATTGCAACCGCTGAGCAGATGCCATCGGCATCCGCATGGTGCCGAAGGATGATCGGCTGAGAAGTGAAGACTGCTTTCCTGATGATCTTTGCAACCTTTTTCATCTCGGGACGGAGTTTCTCCATGACGTCACTCTGAACAAGGAGCGGGATATTCTCCGGTTCTGAACGGAGATCCAGAGCTTTTTCAATTCTTACTTTAACGACAGCCGCTTCTTCATCAGTGAGAATGGACAGACCGTCCACTTCAATCTGGAGCTGGCCATTTCTCATCATCACTTCTCCGATGAGCTTGACCATATCCCCCAGTTCCGCTTCCGGGTATGCCCGTACACCGGCTTCGATGAACGCGGCACCGTTCTGGGTACCCGTTTCGTCAACAATGGTAAATATGGTAGGACCGCTTGTCTGTTTGATCTGGGCGATCTCACCTTCGATAGCAACCGTCTTTCCAAGTTTTGAAGGAAGATCGATTATTCTTACAGTAGTGGATTTGCGCTCAACGTTCTGAACCTGGTAAACCTGGTACTGGACCTCTTCGAGATCAATATTACCGTTTGGCCGTACCTCGCGGACCTTGACCAGTACTGAATCGCGCTCCTTGTGTTCTGCCTTGACATTGCTCTTGTGCACAAGTCCCTTTATCCGGTCGTTTAACTGTACGAACATACCGAAGGTTGCAAAACCCTGCACCTTTCCCTGGTAGATATTTCCTGCTTCGACATCGGCAAGATCACAGCCGGTGCCGAGCCGGTAGACGAGCACATCGTTTGAATTGTTATTTTCCATTTTCTCTCACCACACACACAGCGAAACGGGCATTTTTGCCTTTTTTATTAATGCCACGCAATTGAATACTGCTCTGTATATTCATGAATGGGTGTCTGAAGATTAAATTTGCTTGTTATCCGCAAAAAAGTAAAATTGCATTAAAAGAGGATAAAAAGAGGAATACCGGATCAATCCCGGAACGGCACCTCAATCATATCGAGATCATTAGGTGATATGACCGTCCCGGAGAATTTTTTCTTTGCATCGCTGATATGCGCTGTCGAATCGATATACCGTGAACTTATGTGGACGAGAACGAGAGTGCGGGCTGAAAGGATAGTGGCGGCTTCTCCTGCCTGTGATGCTGTCGCATGATAAAATTCAGCTGCCCGGACTGCTTCGGTTTCATCATAGGTGGCATCATGGATCAGCAGATCTGCATTCCGGGCAATCTCTCCCAAGGTTGTATGGACGGCACGGGTATCTCCGGTGTACACAATCTTACGTCCAGGACGGGGGATTCCAAGAACATCTTCAGGTTTCACTTCACGCTTTTGCCCTTCAGGCCCAATGGTAACAATCTCCCCGCGCTGGAGCCGGCCAAATAAGGGACCCGGGGGAACCCCCAGAGCAATTGCCCCCTCACGGTCGAACCTGCCCGGGCGGGGATCTTCTTCCAATGAATATCCCAGTGCCGGCATACCATGACTTACGGCAAATGCGGTGATGGTGTACCCGTCAAACCGCACCCATGAACCATGTGATAACTCAATTGCTTCAATCGGGAATTTTAAATTGAATCGTCCAACATGCCGCAGGGTAGTAACAAATTCCTGCACCCATTCCGGCCCGTAGATAGTGAGGGGTTCGGTGCGCCCATTAAATGACATCGTCTGGACCAGACCAAATATCCCTAAAAAGTGGTCAGCGTGCCAGTGGGAGACAAAGATCGCGTTGACTAAAAAACCGCAACGCGCTCTCATCATCTGCTGCTGGGCGCCTTCCCCGCAGTCAAAGAGCAGGGTGTCGGATCCGCGACGGATCATGATGCAGGGAGGATTACGTTGTGGCGTTGGCAGGGCACCGGCAGTGCCAAGGAAATATACATGCAGGGTCTCACCGCTCATGAAAAACACTTCCGGAATACCGCTATACTCTTTTTTGCTTCTTCTATAGATCGCCCTTCAATCACAACAACCCCGGAATAGTTGTCTGCAATCGTCTTTCCGATACTACTCCAGCTGATGGTTCCGTCACCCAGTGCAAGGTGCTCGTCAGACATACCGTGGTTGTCGTGAATATGGATATGGCTGGCTTTGTTTACATAAGGCAGGAAACTGTTCACTTTGCCCAGGGTATTCGCATGACCGAAATCAAAGGTCATGCCTATTCCCTCAATACCGTCCGTCATACCAATCAATTCTTCGGGAAGCTGGCAGAGGAACTCTTTTACCCCAATCATATTTTCAACACAAGCAAGGACAGAATGTTCCGCTGCACATTTTCCTATCTGCCGGAGCGCCTCTTTCTGGAGATCCCAGACTTTCTGTGGCATCAGTTTTCCAATCGGAGAGAGATAGCCAGGATGGATAGTAATCCGGTCGGTGAAAGCAGACGCATGGGTTATACACGTGCATATCTGCCGTATCGATTCGCGCCAGATGGGATCGTTCAATGTAGCAAGGTTCAGATCGCCAAAGGGGGCATGCACGGTAACGCCAAGATGTGTGCTCGCAATCACATCTTCAATTTTTTTGAAACATTCGGGATTATCAAGGTTATAGTTGCCATCAGCTACGATCTCCCACCCGTCATATCCGGCATCTTCGATCCCGTATACCCAGGAGATATCATCCCAGACTTTTGATGATGAAGAAAAATACGGTTTGAGGCTCATGGATCACGTCTCAGTGAGTCAATGACGGATGTTACGGCGGCGGAGAAATCCCCCAAACTGCCTTCGTTAGATATGCTGATATCTGCCTCGGCAAGCGCGTTTCCTAACCCCCAGCCGATCTCGCGCTCATCCCGGTTACGCAGGGATTCAGCCTGAACAAAATCATCAGAGCGGCCACGTGCCCTGATCCGGTCCAGCCGTTTTTCAAAGGAGGAATCGATTCTGATGAGGGTAAAACCGGAAAAGTGCTTCCGGAACAATCTCACTTCAGCATCGCCACGGATCCCGTCGACAAGCACCAGCGGTGTTGTCTGAACCATTATTTCGGGCACGCACAATGCAGCAATTGCATCCATACCCCCCTCAGCACGAAGCCTGTTTGCGGTTGCCCCGAAATTAGCATCCGTGGGTTCAAGTCCCGCTTTAAGAACCGCAGCCCGGATCATATCGCCCATGACTATGACGGGTATACCGGCATCTGCGGCAATCTTTGAGAATTCACCTTTGCCGCTTGCTGGCAGCCCTACGACTCCTATCACCTTCATAGACAATTTCACCTCCTTCACGGCTCCGGATCTTGACACTCCGTGCAAGCCCGTCAGCAATTTTTTTCATCTCTGCCTCCGATAGCGGGCGCACTTCTCCGGTCACACCCTGCTGCAGAACAATATCTACACCGCCTGCCTCTTGTGCGATGATGGGAACTTCATCATCATATCCCCGGAACAGGGTGATCACGACTTCGAACTCCGGCAGGTGTCCGTTTTCGTGCGCTTCTTTGCAGAGTGCGAGTGACTTCTGTACATCCTTAACATAATCTCCCTTAAGGAGATTATTATACCGCGCCCACCGGGCTTTTATGTCAAGTGCTACGTGATCAATGAGCCTCTCTCTGATAAGGGCTTCAAGAGTGGCCGGATATACGCCATTGGTGTGAACGCCAACGGCAAGTTCCAGGGTTTTTGCAGCACGGGCGAGATAGAGTAATGCCTCTTTCTGGGAGGTTGGCTCGCCTCCCGAAAAGACAACCCCACTGATGGCGAGCAGGGAACTACGGATCATTTCAACGATCTCTTCGCAGTCGCGCTCGTCTTTGCCTGCAAGTATCGCGGAGTTCTGGCAGTACGTGCAGCGGACCGGGCATCCCCGGAAAAATACCGTGCAGACCGATCGGCCCCGCCAGTCAACCGTTGATAGCGGGACAAAACCCCCGAAATTCAGTTTGATATGATCACCGTGCCGGATTATTTTAGCAGAAAGATTATTTGACTGTATTTAGTTGCGATTGCAAGCTTGAACAATTGTCGGGAATCTGACTTACGTGCAGGATAATTCTGTTCCCGGTTACGATAATAGCTGTCCCAAAAAACATAAGCAAAATTAATGGATGATATCTGGTGTCTGCAGAATCCAGTATGTGAGCATGTAGGAGCCCTAAAAAATCCTGTAAAATAGGAGGTGATGGCGTGGTTAAAAATGGGGGGGCCTGATTAGAACTGGAAATGCTTATTCACAATCTTGATTGCACAATAGTCGCCGCACATGGTACACCCGTCAGTATCAGCAGGCATACGCTCCTTGCGGATAGCCTGTGCCCGTGCCGGGTTCATAGCTACTGCAAACTGGCGGTCCCAGTCAAGATCACGGCGGGCATGGCCCATCTCAAGATCGAGGTCACGCGTCTTTTTCAGTTTGATCATGTCGCCGACATGCGCGGCAATGCGTGAACTCATAACACCTTCATAGACTTCTTCGGGAGTCGGGAGTGCAAGGTGTTCTGCGGGAGTAACGTAACAGATGAAATCAGCACCGAGAGAGGACGAGATTGCAGCACCGATCGCAGCAACCCGGTCATCGTAACCCGGGGCGATATCGGTAACAATGGGGCCGAGCATGTAAAATGGCTTATTGTTGGTGACACGTTTCATCAACGTTACATTAGCAGCGATCTCGTCGATTGGTACATGTCCCGGGCCTTCGACAATGACCGGGACATTCTGTTTGTGCGCAATATCAGCAAGCTCAGCATTGATGAGTAGTTCCTGAACGGCGGCACGATCGGTTGCATCATGTATTGCACCGGCCCGCATACCGTTCCCCATGGAGAGCGTGACTTCGTGTTCTTTCATGATCTCAAGCAGGTAGTCAAACTCACTGTAGAGCGGGTTCTCTTTCTCGTTGTGGAGCATCCATGCGGTCATGAATGCGCCGCCACGTGACACAAGTCCACCGTGCCGGCCCTGGTTTTTCAGGCGTTTGACCGTCTCCCAGTTGATGCCGGTATGGATGGCCATGAAGTTGGTTCCGAGTTTGGCCTGCTCGGCAGTGATCCGAAAGAGGTCATCCTCTTTCATATTGACAACAGCGCCGTCCTTGATTGCCGCCTCGATGAATGCCTGGTAGAGGGGAACACAGCCAACAGACAGGGAAGTATTAGCGATTACCTGTTTGCGGATCTCGACAAAATCGCCACCGGTAGAAAGTTCCATCAGGGTATCAGCACCGGCACGTTCGGCCTGTTTTGCCTTCTCGATTTCCTGGGGAATATCAACGATATCAGTGGAGGTCCCTATCGATGCATTAACCTTGGTCCGGAGCCCTTCGCCAATCCCGCATATTTTTACTTTTCTATAGGGTGAGACCGGGATAACGATATGGCCTCCTGCAACACCGCGCCGGACAAAATCTTCGGTGACTCCTTCCTGCTTGGCAACGATCTTCATCTCTTCTGTAATGATACCACGTTTGGCATCAGCGACAATACTCATGCTATACACGTTGCAGTAAAGACCAGATAAAGGCTTCTTTTTTCAATTCTGGACTAAAACTGGCTTGTCTTTTCAACAAGTAAAGTTGATTTGGAATAACGCAGATTTTTTTGTTTATTGTTTGGCAGCAACTACCAGCTCTCTATTTATGAGGAAAGTGCGGAGATTCGGATACGAAATAGGAAACCCCGTCTTATTCGGACAGAAATCTATACCATGATTCTTAGAAATTTCTTTTAGGAAAGGTATACAAGCATTTTATATAGTATGGAACGCTAACTTATGGTAAACCTTGAATAAATGAGGTGTTTTACGATGACAGAAAAGGATTATGCAGAAGTTACAGTAAAAGAAGCAGCGCATGAGGATAGCGACCGAGGTATCGCTAGGCTGAGTATAGACATAATGAAGAAGCTCGGGCTGGTCTCGGGTGATGTGATCGAGATTCAAGGAAAGAAGAGGGCAGCAGCTATGGTATGGCCGGGCCCTCCTACTGATCACGGTTATGGAATACTCAGTATTGATGGAAACATTCGAGGCACAACGGGAATTGGTATTGATGAGAAAGTAAAGATTCGGAAAGCCGAGTATGAGTACGCGAAGAAAATTGTAATTCAACCAAAGCAACCAATACCTCATCCACAAGATGAACGATATCGAATACCTTTGAGTGGTCGTCCTTTAGTTGAAGGGCAAATAATTCGTGGATATGGATTGTTTAATCAATATGCTCTCGTGATCTCAAAAGTATCACCCAAAGGAATTGTGTTTGTCAATGATGAGACCGAGATCGAACTCAAGGAAGAGCCTTACAAACCCGAAGAAGGAAAGAGGGAGCTCTCCGACATTCACTATGAAGACATCGGGGGATTGGGACGGGAACTGCAACTCGTGCGGGAGATGATCGAACTTCCGCTGCGGCACCCTGAAATCTTTGAGCGCCTGGGGATTCAGCCGCCTAAGGGTGTGTTGCTTTACGGGCCTCCGGGAACGGGTAAGACCCTGATCGCAAAAGCGGTAGCAAATGAAGTGGATGCCCATTTCATCACCATCTCCGGCCCGGAGATCGTCAGCGGTACCTATGGGGCCAGCGAGGGAAAACTCCGGGAAGTCTTTGAAGAAGCACAGGCTAATGCACCAGCGATCATCTTCATCGATGAAGTCGACTCCATCGCACCCAAACGTGAAGACACCAAGGGAGAACTGGAGCGACGTGTGGTTGCCCAGCTGCTTGCACTCATGGACGGGCTGAAAGGACGCGGGCAGGTCATTGTGATCGCCGCAACCAACCTGCCGGATTCTATTGACCCGGCACTCCGCCGTGGGGGACGGTTTGACCGGGAGATTGAGATCGGTATCCCGGATAAAAAAGGGCGCATGGAGATCTTCCAGGTACACACCCGGGGCGTCCCGTTGGCAGATGATGTGAAAGTTGAGGAATACGCAAATTCCACACACGGGTTTGTAGGAGCGGATGTCGCATTGCTTGTGAAAGAAGCGGCAATGCATGCAATTCGAAAGGTAATCCCCCAGATTAAGCTCGATGAGGAGATCCCCAATGAAGTACTTGATGCATTGCGGGTAACTAACGATGACTTTGCCGAGGCCCGTAAGCATGTAGAACCATCGGCAATGCGCGAGGTGCTCGTTGAAGTACCCGATATCACCTGGAAGCAGGTAGGTGGACTTGAAGAAACCAAGCAGGAGCTCAAAGAAGCAGTTGAGTGGCCACTGAAGTACCCGGAGGTATTTGAGCAACTCCAGACCAAACCCCCTAAAGGAATTCTCCTCTTCGGTCCGCCCGGCACGGGAAAGACCCTGCTTGCAAAAGCGGTAGCAAACGAGAGCGAGTGCAACTTCATTGCGGTCAAAGGCCCTGAACTGCTCTCGAAATGGGTCGGGGAATCTGAAAAAGGTGTCCGGGAGATCTTCAGGAAAGCGCGGCAGGCATCGCCGTCTATCATCTTCTTTGATGAGATCGATGCGCTGGTCCCAAAACGGGGAAGCTTTGAGGGGTCATCTCACGTAACCGAGAGTGTAGTCTCCCAGATCCTGACTGAACTCGACGGCATGGAAGAACTCAAGAATGTCACCATCCTTGCAGCAACGAACCGCCCGGACATGCTGGATGATGCTCTGCTCCGTCCTGGTCGGCTCGAACGGCACATCTACGTACCGGCACCGGATGAAGACAGCCGGAAGAAGATCTTCGAAGTCTACCTTGGTGGCGATACGGGGGGCATCCTGGCAAAGGATGTGGATATCAATGCACTGGTAAAACAGACCGAGGGGTACGTGGGTGCAGATATAGAATCGCTTGTCCGGGAAGCCAAGATGGCGGCAATGCGTGAATTCATTGTCGTAATGGGTACCCGGGGCGAGCAGGAACGAAAGGACGCGATAAAGAATGTGATGATCACAAAAGCGCACTTCGATGCTGCACTGCTGAATGTCAGGGGCTCGCTGGACCGTGAGGCAATCGAAACTTCAGAACAGCAGTCATGGCAGATGCTCTATAATGAGGAGCAGCGCACCATCCTGAAAAATGCTTCAGCAGCACTCGCTCGTGCCGGTATGATGCACAAGGACACTGCCAGTCCTGCGGTTGATGCACTCCGAAAGGCTACCTATCACGGTAAAAAGGATTTTGCCGCCATTAAAAAACTTACCGGAGAACTGGAAAAAGAAGAAAAATCACCCAAAACCAAAAAAATCTGAAAAATTGGGAGGGACACAAATGAACGATGATGTACAGGACATATTCCGAGAGATGGACGCACTTGCCGACCATCTCTTTTCCCGTATAGCCTGCGACTTTGGAACCGGGATTCCGCAGGTATACGGTTACCGCGTGGTTATCCAGAATAGTGATAACTCTCCTGAACAGATCGACGAACCTGAAACAATCCCTGCGCGTTCTGGTTCAGAACCCATACCGGAAGTGCACCGTATAGGAGACGAAGTGATGGTAATCACCGAACTGCCGGGTGCAACCAAAGATTCAATCCATCTCGCTGTAAATGGAGATGAACTCATTATAGATGCCGACAGCGGTGACCGACAGTATCATACTACTGCCTCACTCCCCCCGGTAGATCCGGGATCAATACAGACCTCGATCAAAAACGGAGTCCTCGAAGTGAAGTTCAGGATTCCGGCAGAGAACTCATACAATGAATGATGAAATGAGAAACAATCGTTTTTTCTGCTCTGGAGAAAACCTTTTTTTTATATAATATATTGCCCCCCACTTGCGCCACCAGTCCCCCGTTGGGGGACGGGCGCAGTGCGATAGCCCGAGTAAGGTTACAGGTAATACATCGTCATCGCAATGGGGGGTGCCCTAGTGGCGGGGGCAAAGCCCCCGAGAGTTATTCATGGCCCTTTGGGCCACAGAAGGCCATGGATACATGATATCCATAGTAGCGGTCAGAGTATTCTAAATGAATTCTACAGAGCAATTTTTTCAATAATCCAATTTAGGTTTAATATCGTTTTCCTCTCTATGACGGCCCTGTGAAAGTATCCGTCACGTCAGATTCATTTATCCGCGCGTGACGTTAAGGTGGCAGATAAATGGTATCAGTCTGTTCGGCATGAGATAGGTATGATGGGGGGAGGATTGATCGTTACGGCATGACAATAATCCTGATAAACAACGGCATCAAACGACTACATAGAGATCATGGATATCCATTTGGATAATTTGTGATGTAACGCTCTTTGTTGCAGAGGATGGCAAAAATGATACTCAAAGATTTCCTTGTCCGTGCAGGAACAGAAAAAAACCTGATGGAGTTAATTCTTTTTTTAGGAAAACAGGCTCAGCAGGTGAAGAAAGGATTTTTCTGTTCAATCAGGAAAACCCCGGCAGATGAACAGACCAAAAACATGTATGGCGAAGAGCAGATGGCTCTCGATATGTACGCTGATGATGTGTTCATTTCAGGATTACAGCAGACACGGCTTGTCCGTTATATCGCAACTGAAGAACAGCATAAGATCATCGAAGTTGAAGATGCGAAGAACGATTTCGGGATTGTCATCGATCCCCTGGATGGATCATCGCTTATTGATGTAAACCTCTGCACGGGTTCCATCATCGGCATCTATCCCGGCCATGTCCTTGAAAAGGGCGCAACAATGATTGCTGCCGTCTATATCCTCTACGGTCCTCTCACAACCCTGACATTTACCACCGGCAAGGGAGTTCATGAATTCGCTGAAGACGGTACAGGTGAATTTTTCTTAAGGCACCAGGATCTCAAAATTCCGGAAGGGAAGATATACGCACCCGGCGCCCTGAGGAGGGATTACCTTCCTGCACATGCACGATGGATTGAACATCTTGAGCATTCGGGATATAAGCTCCGGTTCAGTGGCTGTTTTGTTGCCGATGTCCATCAGATTCTCCATAAGGGAGGTGTATTTACCTATCCCGGCTTCAAAGGAAGGGAAAGGGGAAAACTAAGACTATTATATGAAGCAAACCCCATGGGGAAAATCATCCACGAAGCGGGAGGGGCAATCAGCAATGGAAAGGGCGATATCCTGGATATCCAGCCTAAAGGTATCGACGATGTCACACCTATTTATATCGGGTGTAAAGAAGAGATCCGGCTGATTGAAAAGTTTATGCTTGATGGGTGATGAAACAGGAGTGAGGAACTATGACTAAGAATACCTTTGGCCCAATCCCCGGTTCGACAATTTTAAAAGGCATCTCCGGCCGGAAAGCAATAATTATGGCTGCGAATATCCGGATTGCTACCGTCGCACGGGGGATTTTCAAAGCAGCGAAAGATACCGATTCTGCACTATTTATGGAGCTTGCCCGGTCTGAATGTGACCTGAGCGGAGGGTATACCGGGTTCACCCCGAAAACATTCTCAGAAAAGATGAATGAAGCTGCAAAGGCAGCACAGTGTGATATCTGGGCTCTTCATGCAGATCATATTTCGATAAAAACCGGAAATCCAGCGGAGATCGATGGAACGAAACAGTTGATCGATGCCCAGATCGCTGCTGGATACACATCTTTTGCCATTGATGCTTCCCATCTCTTCAATTTTGAAGGAAAGACCGTAAGGGAAGAGCTTGAAAAGAATATCCAGGCGACCACGGATCTGGCCCTTTACATCACAAAACGGATGAATGGAAAGGAGTTCGGTCTTGAAGTGGAAGTAGGTGAAATTGGGAGAAAAGACGGCCACGGGCTCATTCTTACGAGACCGGAAGAAGCGGTTGAATTTATCAAAGCATTACAGGAAAACGGGGTTTATCCCCATGTGCTTGCGATTGCCAATGGCAGCACGCACGGGCACGTATATGATGACAAGGGAAATGTCGTTGAACAACTTTCCATCGATATCCCGCAGACGCAGGCCGTTGCCAAAGCATTGCGGGATAATCACCTGCATGTCGGCATAGCCCAGCATGGGATCACCGGTACTCCCCGGGATCTCATCAACCAGCACTTCCCGAAAGGAGATATCATAAAAGGAAATGTCGGGACCTTCTGGCAGGATGTTGTATTCGCCACATTAAAAGTGTATGAACCTGCTCTCTACAAAAGTATCCAGGAATGGACGCTTGGCAAATACCGGCCGTTAAACCCCGGCAAAACGGACACGCAGATATTTGACGGGAACTGCAAATTTGCCATAAAAGAATTTTTCAAGGAGCTCTATGCGGTTGACGGCGATACCGAACAGGCAATTGAGGCCATGGCCTATGCGGAAAGTCTTGTCTTTTTTAAAGCGTTCAGTTCCTATGGTTCCGCATCTCTTGTCAGAAAATCCATAAATAAATAATCAACGTAACTTTTTTATATATAAAAGAGATTCTATAGTGATCTCGTATGCCAAAAACCACTATTTCTGTTATTAAAGCAGATGTGGGAAGTTTTCCCGGTCACTCCCGCACCCACCCGAAACTTCTGGAAAAAGCGGCAAAGATGCTCAAGGACCAGAAAGGCAAGCTCCTCATTGACTGCTTAGTCACTCACTGTGGGGATGATCTCGAGCTGATCATGACCCATACGCATGGCGTTGACAATGAGAAAGTCCACAAGCTGGCATGGGACGTGTTCATGGAATGCACCAAAATTGCCAAGAGCATGAAACTCTACGGCGCAGGACAGGACATGCTCTCGGATGCATTTTCCGGAAATGTCAAAGGTCTCGGGCCCGGCGTTGCAGAAATGGAATTTGAAGAGCGGGCAAGTGATCCCGTTCTTATTTTTATGGCAGATAAGACCGAGCCGGGTGCATGGAATTTCTTCCTGTTCAAGATCTTTGCCGATCCCTTCAACACTTCCGGGCTGGTGATAGACCCTTCGATGCGCAAGGGTTTCATTTTCGAGGTCCATGACCTCATGGAAAAGCGCATGATCATGTTCAAATGCCCCGAAGAGATCTACAGCCTTCTTGCATATATCGGGGCACCGTCACGGTACGTTATCAAGCACGTGTTTACCCGGGATGGTGTGATTGCAGCTTCCAGCAGCACCCAGCGCCTGAGCCTGATTGCGGGAAGGTATGTGGGCAAGGACGATCCGGTCATGATCGTCCGCTCTCAGAGTGGTTTTCCTGCGGTAGGTGAAGTGCTCGAACCCTTCTGCACACCGGTACTTGTGGCCGGCTGGATGCGGGGATCACACCATGGCCCTTTTATGCCCGTAGGTCTGTGTGATGCAAACATGACGCGGTTTGACGGTCCACCCCGGGTCATCTGCTTCGGGTTCCAGATTTGCAACGGCGAACTGATTGGTCCTGCAGATATGTTTGATGACCCGGCATTTGACCGGGTCCGCTCCCGGTGCAATGATCTTGCCGATATCATCCGATCGCAAGGGCCCTTTGAACCCCATCGTCTTTCATTAGAGGAAATGGAGTACACCACCCTGCCTGCCGTTGAAAAAGATCTCAGGGCACGCTGGGCGCCGATTCCCGAATAATCTTTTTTGCTCTGTAGATATTCTGTAGATATCATTTAGAAAACTCTGACGCTCCCTGGGGCTTTGCCCCCGCCACAGGGGCACCCCCTATTGCGAAACGTATTACCTGTAACCTTACTCGGTCTATCGCACTGCGCCCGTCCCCCAAAGGGGGACTGGTGGCGCAAGAGGGGGGCAATATATTATGTGAAAAAAGGTTTCATATGAAAATCGTGTTCTCAAGATATGATAATGGGGGTTGAGACCCCCATACCCCCGGTAATGATGAACGTCGCCGCCCCCGACGGGGCGCCCCCGCGGCGTTTGAGGACTAAATATTCTAAAA